>JGI24712J26585_10004750_pt1 | contig 10226 bp, 9 predicted proteins | sample BioPla3DNA2_FD_26585 | JGI IMG/M metagenome (IMG submission 26585)
GACTATCCCGCCATTCACGGCTCGGCCATGTTGAAAGCCGGCTTCTCCTTTGCCTCTGCCTCCGCTTCTGCCGTTGCCAGCCGACCGGAGTTGCTTGACGGGTATGGTGTGATCGACCTGATTTTGGGAAAACAGAAGCAGACTGACAAGGGATCGAGAGATGGTCGACCCAAAAAGTATAAAGCCCTACCTAAACCATTGCGCGGTGCACTGGAGCGGGCCACGGGAAAAGGTGCTTCGCTACTGGTTTCCGGCGCTTATGTCGCCAGTGACCTATGGCATGATAACGACCCCTTTGAGCAGATGTTTGGTAGGGATTTTGCCAACAACATCCTCCATATCCAACTGATGACCGAACAGGCGGCTTCGACGGGCAGCGTGACGGTGGTACAAAACAGGGCGGGGCTTTCCAAACGCGACTACCGCTATAACAGCGAACTCTCCCAGGAGCAATACGTGGTGGAGTCGCCCGATGGCATTATTCCCACCGATGACGCGGTTACCCTTATGCGTTATAGCGAAAACAATATAGGGGCGGCCGTGGGCTATTATGGGAACGATTACAGCTGCGTGACGCTCGGCTTCCCCCTGGAATCAATCCGGGGTGATGAAGCACTGCTGCAACTGATGAATGAGCTGATGACTTTTTTAACTTGGCCAAGGCCATCGCCCGAGCCGACCCAGGCTGCAGATCCTTCGCGATAAGGTTGATGTTTCTTTGAAACGGCTGTTTGCCCTGTTCCTAAAGCTACTGCTCCTTAGCGATAAAGTCAAAACCGCAATAGGGTACCAGCACGTTGGGTACGTGAATCCCCTCAGCCGTCTGGTTATTTTCGAGCAATGCCGCCATGATGCGCGGTAGCGCCAACGCGCTCCCGTTGAGCGTGTGGCACAGCTGTATCTTGCGGTCACTGTCGCGATAGCGGCATTTCAGCCGGTTGGCTTGGTAGCTCTCGAAATTGGAGACGGAGCTCACCTCCAGCCAACGCTCCTGCGCCGCGGAGAAGACCTCGAAGTCGAAGGTTAATGCCGAGGTGAAACCCATATCACCACCACAGAGGCGGAGGATACGCCACGGCAACTCCAGCTTCTCCACCAGCGTCTGCACGTAATCCACCATCTCGCGGAGGCGCTCGTACGAGCTCTCCGGCTTGTCGATGCAGACGATTTCTACTTTATCGAACTGGTGTAACCTGTTCAGTCCGCGTACATCCTTGCCGTAGGAGCCTGCTTCACGGCGAAAGCAGGCCGAGTAGGCGGTGTTCCTCATGGGAAGATCAGCCTCTTCCAGGATCACGTCGCGGTAGATATTGGTCACCGGCACCTCCGACGTGGGAATCAGGTAGAGGTCGTCCAGACCGATATGGTACATCTGCCCCTCCTTATCGGGCAGTTGCCCGGTGCCAAAACCCGAGGCGCTGTTCACCACGTAGGGCGGCTGAACCTCCAGGTACCCTGCATCACGTGCACTGTCTAAGAAGAAGTTGATGAGTGCCCGTTGCAGTCTGGCCCCTTTCCCTTTGTAGACGGGGAACCCTGCACCCGTTATCTTCACACCCAGCTCAAAATCGATGAGGTCGTACCGTTTGGCCAAGTCCCAATGCGGTAACGCGCCTTCCGGCAGCGAGGGCATCACTCCCCCACTCCGTTCCACCAGGTTCTCTTCCGCGGACTTACCCTCGGGTACCGACTCGTGGGGCAGGTTGGGAATGGTGACCAACAGTTGTTCTATCCTCTCTTCGGCATCCTTGAGCGTTTCATCAAGCTCCTTGGATGACTCCTTCAAAGGGCCTACCTTTTCCTTGGCGGCGTTGGCCTCCTCTTTTTTACCTTCCCGCATGAGGGCACCAATCGACCGGGAGAGCAAGTTTATTTCAGCCAGTACCGCGTCGAGCGAGGTTTGCGAGTCACGCCGTACCGCATCAAGCGCTATTACTTCGTCAATAATCTCTTTCCCATCGAAATGTTTCTTCGACAGGCGGCGGACAATCTCCTCCGGATTTTCGTTAATGGCTTTAAGTGTGAGCATATGGAATGATTCAAACGTGAATGATTGGCGCGAAGGTACAAAATAAATCGTCGCGCTAACCCTCAACAATCGGCCGTTAAAACAACTGGAAATGGATAGACTCCCTTAACTCCCTGGATTCCTGCTTTTTTTGACGATAATAACGGGCTATGTAATAGGCCACGCTCGCCAAGGCACCCAACATTAAAAGGTCTTTAAAGGTACTCTTCTTCATCTCTGTACGTTTGGTTTTATAAGTAAGTAAAAAGTGACGTGCATAGATAGTGACGTCCATCTATATAATAAGACGCGAAAAGGCAAAAAACGTTGCATCTAAAATGAAAAAAATGCCATTAACTTTCCTATTCACCTCTTCTTTTACTTTCAGTTCACGTCCGTTTTTGCTCCCTAATTCGTTTTACAACCATTTTGCGATGCCTCAACTGCTCCATTCAATGACGAGCACCCGTTTGGTCGATTCGGTGACCCGGAAGCGATGGTCGCCCCGCTCACCCACTACCCAGGCTACTTGATCGCCCGATAGGAGCAGCCAGGCATCTTCTTTCTCTTTGAGGCTGAATTTTTTATCCACAAAGAAATCGCTCAGCTTCTTCCTTCCCCTCATGCCAAAGGGGATAAACCAGTCGCCGGGTTGCCACCTTCGAAGCGTCAATGGGAATGTCACCTTATCAGCGTCCATGTATAGGAAGCGTGACTCTTTCCGGATAGTGACCGGCATCGCTTCCACCCTAAGGGTCAACTGCACCGGGAAATCGATTTTCCCGACCCCCGCTTCGATGAGAAAGGTCTCTGTGTCAGCACATCTCTCCCTTAGCGGGTGCAGGAGTAGAACCCCCCTATCTTTGATTAACCGGTAAGACTCCCCGTAGAACTGCTTCCCCGGCTCACCATGCAAGCTCTCGAGGATATCCCGGATGGTGGAGGGCGAAAAACCCAGTGGCGAGAGCAACTCAAACAGTACCGCTTGAGGGGAAGCACTCTCCTGCAGCAGATTTATATTGATCCTGGTTTCGTTCCTATCCCTGTTGTCGTTGCTCTTTCCCTTGCTGTTCACATCGCCTTTGTTCCTGTTATCGCTTCCATCCCCATTTCCATTCCCCTTGTCGTCTTCGTCGTTGTCCACGTTTTCCACGTCGTTCCATAACAAGCGCCGTGTCTCCTCGATTGAACGGTTGTAGAGCTTCTCCACCTCGGCCAGGTTACGGGAAGTGCGGTAGATCGCCTCCCTAACTTTGGGGTTGATCTTTTCAAGTTCAGGCAAGATGCGCAACCGAATAAGGTTACGGACGTATAGCTCCTCTTGGTTGGTACTATCGGTCACGTGCGGGATCGACCTCTTGGCCATGTAGGCCTCAATATCGGTGCGGGTGACGGCCAGCAGAGGGCGAACAACCTGCCCGTTCCTGGCTGGGATACCGGTCAACCCTTTGATGCCGGTACCTCGAATAAGGTTCAACAGCACCGTCTCCACCGAATCGTCCCTATGGTGGGCCACCGCGATCGCCTCTGCTCCCTGCTCCTGGCGAATCGCCTCGAACCAGTCGTAGCGCAGCTCCCGGGCGGCCATCTCGATGGAGAGCTTCTGCTCTTGCGCGTGGCGGTAGGTATCGAAATCGATGTTCAGCAGGGGAATATCCTGCCGCTCGCACCACCCTTTCACGAAGCCGGCATCCCGGTCCGACTCGGGACCACGCAGGTGAAAGTTGCAGTGCGCGGCCACGCAGTGATAACCCAGCCGCGTGAGGATATCGATCAATGCCATCGAGTCGGCCCCACCACTAAGCCCCACGATAACTTTCGCGTAGGGTTGCAGCAGTTTTTCACCCTCAATGTATCTTCGTACCCGTTCAAGCATGGTTCATTAATTCGGATCACCCGTCTGATCATTTACACGGCAATACCTCGCGTGGGCAACCACGTGCTTAGTACTGCATCTGGCAGGTGCAAATTCAAATTGAATTATATGCCGCTATCTGCCGTTTATTAGGTACAGCGCCTAGCTAGCTTGGCAAAAGTACAAAATAGTCCCCACGAAACGGGGCGAAATAGCGATAAAAAGTGTATTTTTGCAGTGGAATAGATTTATAGCTTACTCTATGGTAGAAAAAATAGATGCCCTTTTACAGGAAATCGAGCAGTTGGCCCCCGCCAATCCCGATGCGTTGGAGTCGGCACGGGTCAAGTACTTGGGGAAAAAAGGAGTGATTGCCGCGTTGATGGACGACTTCCGGAGCGTGCCTCCCGAGCAGAAGCGGGAGATGGGTCAGCGGTTGAACCAGTTGAAGACAAAAGCGACCGAGAAGGTACGAACGCTCAAAGAGCAGTTCGATAGTCACGCGGTTTCCGACGTGAAGATCGACCTCTCCCGGACGGCTTACCCGGTACCCCTGGGTGCACGACACCCCATCTCCATCGTGAAGGAGGAGATTTGCGACATCTTTAAGCGGCTGGGGTTCTCGATTGCCGAGGGGCCGGAGGTGGAGGATGACTGGCACGTCTTTTCGTCGCTCAACTTTGCCGATGATCACCCGGCGCGGGATATGCAAGACACCTTCTTCATCCAGAACGATCCGCAGATCGTGTTGCGCACGCACACTTCATCGGTTCAGACCCGCGTGATGGAGAAAACCTCGCCCCCCATCCGGATTATCTGCCCGGGACGTGTTTACCGCAACGAAGCGATATCGTACCGTGCCCACTGCTTCTTTCACCAGGTGGAAGCCCTCTATATTGACAAGGATGTATCGTTTGCCGACTTGAAGCAGGCGTTGCTCTTTTTTGCCAAGGAGATGTTTGGTGAAGGCACCCAGATACGGTTGCGCCCCTCTTACTTCCCCTTCACTGAGCCCAGTGCCGAGATGGATATCTCCTGCAACCTGTGTGGTGGGAAAGGGTGTCCCTTTTGCAAGCATAGCGGCTGGGTAGAAATCTTGGGGTGCGGTATGGTTGATCCCAACGTGCTCGAAAATTGCGGGATAGACCCCACGGTCTACTCGGGGTACGCGTTGGGGATGGGGATTGAACGGGTAACGAACCTGAAGTACCAAGTGAAGGACCTCCGGATGTTCTCCGAGAACGACGTTCGCTTCCTGGAGCAGTTCCAGTCGGCGCATTAGCGAACAAGGTTCCATCCCCAACCTGTTCTAGGATATTATTGGTGGAGATAACACCCACATCATTAGAGTATAGCGACAAATATATCACCTGAAAGTTGAACTTTAAAACAGAATGACGATGCAAGCAAAATATGGTATCCTTTTGATGCTGTTACTCACTTTTTCTTGCGCCTCGGCGCAGAAGATTACCCGAGTGAACGCCATTAAAGCGAACAACTATGGCGTTATTTACGCCCTACCGAAAACATCGTTCGAGGTCACCTTGGTGGTAAAGAAAACCACCTACCACCGGGGCGAATTTTATCCCTACGCGCAGCGTTACTTGGGAATCGACAACCCGATCATAGAAAACGAGACACGTTTCACCCTTGAGAATGTGTTGGTTGCCAACAAGGGGATCGCTGATAAAGAGAACTCATTCATGGTGGAATTTCGTGGCAAGACGGTAGAGCCTTTCGTTTATCTCCGTGAAGATGGGGTCATTCTCACGATTAACGCGGAGACAATGGAGGAAGCTCCCGTGGAGGAGTTCAAGTTACCTGAGAAATCGGCCCCCCTGGTCAACCCACGCCGTTTCCTCTCGCAAGAGACCCTGATGGCCGGCTCTACAGCGAAACAAGCGGAGCTGATTGCCAGGCAGGTGTTCGACCTACGTCGCAACCGCAGCGACATACTTTCGGGTGAAGCGGTAAACATGCCGCCCGATGGTAACGCCTACAAGATGGTGATGGAAGAGATTGATATGCAAGAGAAGGCACTTACGGAGCTCTTTTCAGGCAGCGTGGAGAGTGAGTATTTCACCGTCTCCTATACCCTTATCCCGGGTAAGGAGGATATTAACGGGGAGGTTATCGCCCGCTTCTCGGGTAAACTGGGTCCCGTGGATGCCGATAACCTGGCAGGGGAACCCGTTCGCATCACGTTGACGAACAAGACGCCTGCTGTTCAGCTTCTGTTGAACGAGAAGGAGTTGAAACAGCTCGAGAACAAGCTTAGCGAAGGTATCGTCTATAACGTACCCGGCAAGGCCGATCTCGTCATCGAGTTCCAAAATAAGGTCCTATTCAATAAGGAGGTGGACGTGGTGCAATACGGCTCACAAGACGTGCTCGCACGGCGCATGTTCGAGAACCAGAAACAGCCTATTCAGGTTCATTTTCATTCCGAGTTGGGTGCCATCAAGCAGATTATACAGTAAAGGTTTTCACCTTGAAGGCAAATGATCCACACCCTGAAAACGAAAACAATACACAGATAAAGCGTATAAGCTAACCCGCTTGCTTTAAGAGGGAAGCAATATAAACATAAAGCTAAGCTTTTGATGTATGAAATGAGAACCAAGCAGTTATTTATTCTTCTCCTGTTCCTCGTCTTGGGGGTGGGATTCCTTCCATCTTGTAAGGGAGGGTTCGGCAGACCTGGTGGTTCCGATATCGTTTTCGATAGTATCGTGGCAAGGCAACACGTGCCCCTTTTCCTGGTGAGCGACACTGCCCTGCCCTACTCCGACGTGAATATAGCGTTCATCTATCCCAAAAAATACAAGAATAGGAAGTCGCTCACCCGGCTGCAACAGATATTTACCGGCACCTTTTTCGGTGAGGTGAGCTACGACACGCTGGCACCACGGCAAGCAATGATACACTACCTGGAAGCCTACACGAACGAGTACCGGGAGATTGGTGACATGTACAAAGAGGAGAAAGCCAAACTGGGAGATAGAGGTCCTTCATGGTACTGGTACTGGCTGCAGCACACCAACAGGATTCTGTATCAAGACAAAGCCCTGCTGAGTTACGCCGTGGAGTATAGCGACTACACGGGGGGTGCCCACGGATCATACCACATTACCTACACCAACATCGACCTCAAGAAGCTGGTCACGCTCACCGAAGAGGACCTGTTCCTGCCCAACTATTACAAGCCTTTAACAGAGAAGATCCTGCATCAACTGATGCGTGAATACCAGGTTGAGGAGCCCGACTCCCTGTTAACGCACGGATTTTTCACCATCGATGACATCGTGCCCAACAACAATTTCTGGTTGGATGATGAGGGGATTCATTATTCCTATAACCAGTACGAGATCGCACCCTACGCGATGGGGGTAATCAATGTGATGATTCCCTATTCGGAGTTGACCGACCTCCTTATTCCTGGTGGGATCGTGCAGCGCTATATTCAGTCGGAGTAACAGAACTCCCATCAGCCTTACACGACATGCAAGAATTGGATCAAGAGCAAATATTGAACGAGTTAACCTCGCGGGAGTACCAGTACGGGTTCACTACCGACGTGGAGACCGAGGTGATCGAGAAGGGATTAAACGAGGGGGTCATCCGCTTGATCTCCGCCAAGAAGGAGGAGCCCGAGTGGTTGCTGGAGTTCCGCCTGGAGGCGTATCAACACTGGTTGACGATGGAGCCGCCCACGTGGGCACACCTGGAAATTCCCGAGATCGATTACCAGGATATCATCTATTACGCCGACCCCACCAAACGCAAAAAACCGGGTAGCCTCGACGAGGTAGATCCCGAGCTGCTGAAGACGTTCGACCGCTTGGGAATTCCCCTGGAGGAGCAGAAGATGCTCACGGGAGTGGCAGTCGACGCGGTGATGGATAGCGTGTCGGTGAAGACCACCTTTAAGGAGACACTGGCCGAGAAGGGAATCATCTTCTGTTCGTTTAGCGATGCGGTGAAGCAACATCCCGACCTGGTAAAGAAATATATGGCCACGGTGGTACCCTACACCGACAACTACTTCGCGGCCCTTAACTCGGCAGTGTTTAGCGATGGCTCGTTCGTCTATATCCCGAAAGGGGTACGTTGTCCCATGGAGCTGTCGACCTACTTCCGCATCAACACGGCCAACACGGGCCAATTCGAGCGGACGTTGATCATTGCTGACGACCACTCGTACGTGAGTTACCTTGAAGGGTGTACCGCACCCATGAGGGACGAGAATCAGCTCCATGCCGCCATCGTGGAGATCATCGCCATGGAGGATGCCGAGGTGAAGTACTCTACCGTGCAGAACTGGTACCCGGGCGACAAACAGGGCAAGGGTGGCGTCTACAACTTCGTGACCAAGCGGGGTATTTGCAAGGGAAACCGCTCCAAGATCTCCTGGACGCAGGTGGAAACCGGGTCGGCCATCACCTGGAAATACCCCTCCTGCGTTTTGGCGGGCGACGATTCGGTGGGCGAGTTCTACTCCGTCGCGGTCACCAATCACTTCCAGCAGGCCGATACCGGGACCAAGATGATTCACCTGGGGAAGAACACGCGGAGCCGCATCGTCTCGAAAGGGATTTCGGCGGGCAGCAGCCAGAATAGCTACCGGGGATTGGTGAAGGTGACCCGGAGGGCGGAGAACGCCCGGAATCACTCGCAGTGCGACAGCCTGTTGTTAACCGATTATTGCGGGGCGCACACGTTTCCTTACACGGAGATCAACAACCCCACCGCGATACTGGAACACGAGGCAACCACCTCTAAAATCAGCGAAGAGCAGATCTTCTACTGCAACCAACGGGGACTGGATGAAGAGCAGGCTATCGGGCTGATCGTCAACGGCTACGTGAAGGAGGTGGTGAACAAGCTGCCGATGGAGTTCGCCGTGGAGGCGCAGAAGCTGCTCGAAATCAGCCTGGAAGGCAGCGTAGGTTAATATTCACCAATCGATGGGTGCCTTGCCGTGCGCGATCAGGTAATCGTTCGTTTTGCTAAAGTGCTTGTTGCCGAAGAAGCCGCGGTGGGCAGAGAGTGGCGAGGGGTGCGGTGACTTGAGCACGAGGTGCCTCCACGTGTCGATAGAGGCTCCCTTGCGTTGCGCGTAGGCACCCCAGAGAATAAATACCAGGTGATCGCGCTTCATCGCGAGCTGATGAATGGCCGCGTCAGTGAACTCCTCCCACCCTTTCCCCTGGTGTGAACCTGCCCGGTTGGCCTGGACGGTGAGCGTGGCATTAAGAAGTAACACACCCTGTTTGGCCCATCGCTCCAGGTTTCCCGATGCGGGCATCGGTTTTCCCAGGTCGTTGGCTATCTCCTGGTAGATGTTCACCAGCGATGGTGGCAACTGCACCCCATCGTTCACCGAGAAGCACAAGCCATGCGCCTGTCCCGGTTGATGGTAAGGGTCTTGCCCCACGATTACCACCTTCACCTCATCAAAAGGGCAACTATCAAACGCGTTGAAAATCAACCTTGCCGGGGGATAAATCTTCCGCTGGGCATACTCGTTCCGCACGAAGTCGGTCAGCACCTTGAAGTAAGGTTTTTCAAACTCCTGCTGCAAATGGGTTTTCCAGCTCTCCTCAATTTTCACTTCCATACTGTTTCCATTAAAAGAGATTCAACTTTCACCGTTAAAACGCCTTTCGATTTTTCCCATTGAGCGAAACTCTCATTTCGTCGTTAACTCAACCCCAACTTTTACCGTTCAATGAATTTCACCTTTCGTCGTCAGGCGAAATCCAACTTTCCCCAAAAATAGATGAAAAAATGGCTTTTCACAAGCGCAAGGGGGAAAAAAAGGGAAAACGTGTAGCGAAAAGGTGGAGATTTTCTTCGTTCCATTTTGCCGCTTGTCATAAATATGAGCTATTTTTGTGGTATGCAAAAGATACACTCAACGCGCGATTTTGATTTCTATAGCCCCGAGTTTTCGGAGCTAGAACTCGATTTCGCGGGCGATGTGCACGCGGGTTTCCCCTCCCCGGCGGAGGATTTCTCGCGGGAGAAAATCGACCTGAACAAGTTGCTGATCAGGCATCCCGAAGCGACTTTCTACGCGAAGGTAAAAGGGAACTCGATGAGGGGCGATTTCAGCGAGGGGGATCTCCTGGTTATCGACCGGAGCGTGGAGTACTCGGATAACCGGATAGCGCTCTGCTTCATCGATGGCGAGTTTACCCTGAAAAGGATCAGGTACATCGACGGCAAGTGCTTCCTTACGCCTTCTAACGACGATTTCCCCTTGCTGGAGGTCAACCCCGAAAGCAACTCCCTCATCTGGGGGGTGGTCACCTACTCGATAAAAAAACATTGATGTACGCGCTGATCGACTGCAATAAC
>JGI24712J26585_10004756_pt1 | contig 10220 bp, 9 predicted proteins | sample BioPla3DNA2_FD_26585 | JGI IMG/M metagenome (IMG submission 26585)
CTTGGTGGTGGTAATGGTTTAATCACGTCTTTGACGACTAGTCATTTGACTTTAGCAGTAGTTTTCTTGTATTTTATTATCAGATTTATTTGGAGTGCTTTAAGTTATGCTAGTGGCCTACCAGGAGGGATTTTCCTTCCAATTTTAACTTTGGGCGCACTTCTTGGTTTCGGCTTTGGTTTGGGTGTTAATCAGCTTGGCTTTATTAGCACAGCAGCCTTGATTAATTTTCTTGTGCTCGGTATGGCTGGCTATTTTGGTGCCATTTCTAAAGCTCCGCTAACTGCTATGATTTTGGTAACTGAAATGGTTGGGGATTTTCGTCAACTTATGACAATTGCGGTAGTTACTTTGGTTGCTTATATTGTCATGGATTTATTAAAAGGTGAACCAATCTATGAAGCAATGCTTGCTAAGTTATCGATTCCTAAAGACCGCGAAGTTATTGAACCAACCCTTATCGAATTGACCGTNTCTGATAAAATAGCAGGTAAACGNGTTCGTGATTTGACTCTTCCAAAAAATGTTTTAATCACNACCCAAATTCACCGTCAAAAATCAGAGGTTGTACGAGGAAATACTGTCCTCAATGCAGGTGACACCATTTTCTTGGTAGTCAATGAACCAGAAATTGGAAAAATTCGTCAATTATTAATGTAAATTACTGAGCAAAAGTTTTGTATCCCCTTTCATTTTCTTAAAAGTTTTGATACAATGGATAGAGTAAGAGGATTGTTACTGGTTAAGCAGGCAAAACCTAATGTACAGTGTAAAGAAATGTCAGTTTGGCATTGCCTTTTGTGTACATTAGGTTTGCCTTTTCTTTCCGAATTTTTTTGAGNGAGTAGTAGATAATGAGGATTGATAAAGTCTATAATAACAATGTTGTTTTGGTTAAAGGTGANAACAACGAAGAAATCATCGTAATGGGGAGAGGTCTTGGTTTTCAAAAGAAACCAGGTGATGAGATTGATGCATCTTTAATTGAAAATAACATTTGTTATGCAGGACAGCAAAGCTACTAATGAATTGACACGTGTCTATGTTGATTTGTCTCCAGCTGAGACTGAGGTAGTTCTTGATATTATCAAGCATGGACANAAAGTTCTNAATACAACTTTTGATACAGCCTTTTATATAGCNCTTGCTGACCACCTCCATTANACACTTCAACGAAATCGTGAGAATTTAACGATTCAAAATCCACTATCTTGGGAAATTCGAAAATTTTTCCCAAAAGAGTATCAGTTGGGACGTGATGCTTTGAAGATTATCTTTGAAAAATTGGGTGTCATTCTTCCAGATGATGAAATCTCATCAATTGCACTTCATTTTATTAATGCTCAGAAGGATTCTGGCATGATAGAACAAAATTATCAAATTTCAAAAATTGTAACAGATATTTTGGGAATTGTACGCTTGTTCTACGGTAAAGTCGTTGATGAGGATTCGGTTAGTTACAATCGTTTCATTACTCATATTCAGTATTTTGCCCAACGTGTTGTTAATGGCGTTGTTCAAGGGAAAAATGATAGTTTTTTGTACGAACAAGTTAAATTAAACTATCCTGTGGCTTTTTCGTGTTCTGAAAAGATTAAAAACTATGTTGAAAGTAGCTACGATTTTCCAATGAGCAAAGATGAGCAGGTCTATATTACCATCCATATTCAACGTTTAGAAACTAGTAGTAATTAAATCTAAATCTTCTCGAATTGAATTCGAGAAGATTTTTTTAAAATTTTTTTATGATGAAAATTTTTTGGAAAGCGCTGAAAAAACTTGAAGTAGCAGGAAATGAAGAAAATTTTTGTTTTCATTTTTATGAAAACGGTTTAAAGTACTAAAAAAGTTTCAAAAAAGCGCTTGCATTTCATGAAAGCGCATGCTATACTAGGAATTGTTAAAAGGATTGTTACTGATAAGCAGGCAAAACCTAAATAAATACGAGATAATTTCGGCGTTACCGATTGGGCGCAAGAAGTTGTTTGGTGTTTATTTAGGTTTTTTCTGTTACTTAGAAAGGAGCCAATTATGGCTAAATATACTGAATTAGCTCAAGACATTTTAGCACACGTTGGTGGTAAAGAAAATGTCAACAGCTTAAAACATTGTGTCACACGTCTTCGTTTTGATTTGAAAGATGAATCAAAAGCAGATGATGATTATCTCAAACAACGCGACGGTGTTGTAACGGTTGTTAAAGCCGGTGGTCAATACCAAGTTGTTATTGGAAATCATGTTCCAGATGTTTACGATGAAGTTCTTAAAGTTGGTGGCATTGCTGCTGGAGGAAGTCTTGACATCGATGAAGGCGACGGACCAAAAGGAAATCTCTTTGATAGATTTGTTGATTTGATTTCAGGTATTTTCCAACCATTCCTTGGACCACTTGCTGCTGCAGGTATTGTTAAAGGTGTAGTTGCTATTTTAGGTGCAACTCTTGGATGGACAGCAGATAACAATGCACTTTATGCTATTTTAAATGCTGCNGGTGATGGTTTCTTCCAATANTTACCAGTCTTAATCGCATTTACTTCAGCTCGTAAATTCAAGATGAACGANTGGACAGCAGCAGCGATTGCTACAGCACTTGTATATCCTGATATTGCAACAACTGTTGCGACTTTGACAAAAGCAGGCGTTAATAACGTTTTAGGTATTCCTTTTGAATTACCTTCATCAGGTTCATACCTTTCAACTGTAATGCCAGTTATCTTGGCAGTTTGGGTTGGTTCATTGATTGAAAAATGGATGAAGAAAATTACTCCAGATGTTGTTAAAGTTTTCGTTGTTCCATTTGTTACAATTATTGTAACTGTTCCATTGACTTTCTTGGTTGTGGGACCAGTTGCTAACTACGCATCTGATTTCATTTCAAATGCCTTTACATCAATTATGAACTTTAGTCCAATCGTTTATGGATTGTTACTTGGTGCTTTGTGGCAAGTTATGGTTATGTTTGGTCTTCACTGGGCACTTGTTCCACTTGCAATGCTTCAATTCTCACAAAACGGATGGACAGATATTCTTCTTGCTGCAGCTCTTCCAAACTTTACACAAACAGGTGTTCTTGCAGCGATTATGCTTAAAACTAAAGAACAAAAAGTTAAAACAATTGCAATGCCAGCATTCATTTCATCAATCTTTGGTGTTACTGAACCAGCAATTTATGGTATTACTCTACCAATGAAAACTCCATTCTACATTTCATGTGTAGTTTCAGGTTTGATTGGTGCAGGTCTATCACTCTTCCATATTAAAATGTATGCTTTTGGTGCAATGGGTATTTTCCAATTCCCAGCATGGGTTAGCCCAACTAAAGGGATGACTCCAATGTGGATTGGTCTTGCATTCACACTTGCTGCAATTCTTATCTCATTTGCCATTCAAATGGTTGCCCCAGTTCCTTACCTTTACGGTGGACCAAAAGATGAAACTCCAAAAACTGAAGAAAAACCAGCACAACCAGTTGCTGAACTTAAAGAATTAAAACAAGAAATCATTGCTAGCCCAATTTCTGGTAAAGTTGTAAAACTCGAAAATGTTCCTGATGAAGTATTTGCTTCTGGAGCTATGGGTAAAGGTATTGCTGTTGATCCAGCTGAAGGTGTAGTAGCAGCACCAGCATCTGGTGAAATCACTCTAGTCTTCCCAACTGGACACGCTATCGGTATGCGTACTGAAAATGGTGCTGAAATCTTGATTCACGTTGGTATGGATACAGTGTCACTTGGTGGTAAAGGCTTCAATACCTTTGTACAAGTTGGTGACAAAGTTGACGCTGGTCAAAAATTACTAGAGTTTGATTTGGCAACGATTCGTGATGCTAACCTACCGGTTATCTCACCAGTGATTGTTACTAATTCAACAGAATTTGAAGATGTCCTTACAACACAAGATGCACGTGTTAACATTGGTGACTATCTTCTCACAACATTAGCTTAATAAAGAAGGGACGCTTGAAGCGTCCTTTTTAATGTGCTCAGACATAAGAAAAAGCTGAGGTGAGTCAGCTTTTAATGAGATTTTCTAGCAGGGTTGATTAAGACACGACTTTCTTTTCGCTTACTGAATTGTTTGCGGTATTGACTTGGTGTTAATTCATAGTAACGTTTAAATTGTCGGTTGAAATTTGACAAATTATTAAAACCAACAGCCGTAGCAATTTCAAGAACAGGATTTGAGGTGTTAATCAACATATCGCAAGCCTTGTTCAGGCGAACTTGAATGATGAATTCCGTACAAGAGCTTCCAGTATGCTGTTTAAAGACCGCCATAAAGTGTGTTTTACTATATCCCATGAATTGAGAAAGGTAATCAATAGAGAGGTTCTTTTGATAATTGTTATTAATGAAGTCAATCAATTCACGAATCTGTTCATTTTTACGATAAGTATCATCGGTGTTCTTGCGAAGAACGTAACGATAGTAAAAGAGCAAATATAGGAATTCATTGAGTTTTGATTTGAGCATGAGTTCAAAATGACGTCCTTCGTTTTTTGAAAGCTCAAAAATCGTGAAGAGGCACTCTTTGATTTCTTCATAACCTTCCATTCCTGGTTGAATACGCGGAACAAATTTATAAAGGCTAGTTTGCAAAGGTTGCAAGTATCGAAGACTAACTTGGTCAACAATGGAATACCCAATCATGTCTAAGTGAAATCGAAAAGTATCAGTGACATGTTTCTGGTTTTCTAATGGGTGAATAGAGTGCATACCATTTGGTCGTATGAGGATAATATCACCCGCTTGACTATTAAAGTAATCGTAATCAATGTGAAAACGAGCGGAACCTTCATAAATATAATTGATTTCAACTTCTGGATGCCAGTGGAAAAGGACGTCAGGACAGCCGTTTTCAACCACTGTACTGTAACAATCATAAGGTAGAAAGTGCTTGCTTTCATCTATTTTTATTTCGTGAGCTGGATCTGCTTGTTTCATATAATACCCCTTCTAATCATAACATAGTATTAACTACTCTTTTATTATAGCAGAATAATCTGGGAAATAGAAGCGTATTCTAGAAAAGGTTTTCATAAAAATTTTCAAGACCATATCAGATAAAAGTATTATAAATGAGAAGGATAGTGTTAGAATTATTTTTGCTAGCTGATTATAATAGGAATATAAAATCACTTAGCGAGACCTCTTTTTTAATCGTGCTAGCAAGTGGTTTTAGAGTCTATGAGACACAATTGTTTACATTTTTTGAAAGAGCTCCGCATGACAAATTAATCTCCTTTGTTAGCTGCGGAGCTTTTTAATTTATCAGTTTTCTAGTATAAGAAACTTTCATGAAACGACTGTTTCTTTTAGATATTTTATCTCAAAAGTAGTAGAATGAAAGGGTAAACATAATGTTAATTTAGTCATTCAAGGAGGAATTAATCATGGAAGAATTGAAAAAAGTTCTCTTAGCCGGTATTGGTTTGACGTCTATGACTTTGGAAAAAGCTGATGCTTTTGTAAAAGAGTTAGTCGAAAAAGGACGCCTCACTGTTGACGAAGGAAAAGAATTGCACTCTGAACTAAAACGTCGAAGTGAAGATGAAGCACAAGCTTTTTTAGATCAATTAAATGCTAAAACAAAACCTGTTCAATATGCTACCAAAGAAGATGTTTCTCGTCTTGAAGACAAAATTGACGCGCTTTTGAAGAAGTCAAATATCTTAAATTAGAAATTATTGGTGGGTTATGTCAGGTAGACGCTTAAGAGAAATCATCGGTGCCTTTAGTTCAGTTGGGTTAACCTCTTTAATCGAAAAAGGAAAAGCAGCAGAAGATAAATCAACGCCTCGCAAGCTTCGCTTAGCGTTTGAAAAATTAGGACCAAGTTTTGTTAAAATTGGTCAGATCCTTTCGACAAGAAGTGATATTTTCCCAGAAGTTTATGTTAGAGAATTGAGCAAGTTACAGAGTAATGTACTTCCATTGCCAACTGAACTGGTCATGGAGGCCATTTCTGATGAGCTTTCTGGTCCAGTTTCAGCATACTTTACTGAAATTACACCAGAACCTTTGGCGAGTGGCTCAGTTGCTCAGACGCATCGTGCTCGTTTGCTAAATGGGAAAGATGTTATTATCAAAATTCAACGCCCAAATTTGCCAGAAATTATCGAGGAAGACTTGACACTTTTGATTCGTCTTTCAAGACGTATCCCAAAGGCATTTCTTCCAATGGTGGACTTACCAGAGGTTTTGCAGCAAATCAAAGAAAGCTTGACACGTGAAATTGATTTTCGCAATGAAGCACAAGCAATGATTACCTTTGCTGAATTGAACCAATCAAGTAAATGCATTGCTAGTCCAGAGGTGTATGATGAGTTCACGACGCCACGATTGATTGTTGAAGATTACGTCTCAGGGATTCCAATCAATCGCTATGATGAGTTAATCAAGGCGGGTTATGACCTTGAAGATATTGGTCGAAAACTCATGCTTAGCTTCATTAAGCAAGTCTTTAAAGATGGCTTTTTCCATGGAGACCCTCACCCAGGTAATCTTTTTATCTCAGATGGTAAGATTTATTTTATTGATTTTGGGATTATGGGAAAACTTGATAATGGCATGCGCGTGGCTTTAAATGATATTCTTTATAGCTTCACAGCACAAGACGTCGAAGGTATGATGAAAGGTATTTTGTCTGTCACAAGCTTTGACACGTCCATGAACAAGTCAGCGCTTGCCCAAGACGTGGAACGCATGCTGGCCAAATACTCTAGCCTAGATATCGGTGTCTTGTCTATCACAGATTTGATTGAGGATTTGTTAAATGTCTTTGTCAAAAATGGACTCAAAGCGTCACCACAGATTACCATTTTAGAAAAAGCTGCTCTGCAAATTGAAGGCATTTTCCGTGAATTAGCTCCAGAAGTTGACCTCATGACCCTTGCTAAGAATTATTTCCTAGAAAATATGGGACCTGACATGCTTAAGCAAGCTTTGAACAAGGAAACCTTGCTTATCGAGCTATTTTATCAACTAAAAAATGGTAAGAATATTCCGCGTCGTCTCAATCAACTCTTGGAACAAGTCTTAAATGGACGTATTTTAGTTAACCATGATTTATACGATTACACGAACCGTATTAAGTTTTTTAATCGTGTGGTTAACCGCTTTGTTTTGAGTTTGCTCTTTTTTGCCGTATTGATAAGTGCTGTAATTTTGAGTTTTAATCAAAACTTAGAAATTCTATCAAATGGCCTTTTTGGCTTAGCTTTCTTGCTCTTTTTGTGGGACCTAGTCCTCATTCTCAAAAAATGAAAAACTAACTAGATAGAAGGAATTTCCTAATGACTTAGGAAATTTTTTCTATTTTTATTTTTGTAACCGCTTGCTATAATGACAGTGTATTAAACAAGGAGGATATGTAATGGCTAAGTTACCAGATAATTTTTTGTGGGGTGGTGCAGTTGCTGCTCACCAACTTGAAGGTGGTTGGAAAGAAGGAGGAAAAGGACTCAGTGTTGCTGACGTGATGACTGCAGGACGTCATGGTGTTCCTCGTGAAATCACTGATGGTGTTGTTGAAGGAAAATATTATCCAAACCATGAAGCAATTGATTTCTATCACCACTACAAAGAAGACATTGCTTTGTTTGCTGAAATGGGCTTCAAATGCTTCCGTACTTCAATTGCATGGACACGAATTTTCCCAAATGGGGATGAATTAGAACCAAATGAAGCAGGTTTGCAATTCTACGATGACTTATTTGATGAATGTTTGAAACATGGTATTGAACCAGTTGTCACTTTGTCTCACTTTGAATTGCCATATCACTTAGTTAAAGAATACGGTGGCTTCACAAATCGTAAATTGGTTGACTTCTTTGTTCGCTTTGCTGAAACATGTTTCCGTCGCTACAAAGATAAAGTTAAATATTGGATGACATTCAATGAAATCAATAACCAAGCTAACTATCAAGAAGATTTTGCACCGTTTACAAACTCTGGTATCGTCTATAAAGAAGGTGATGACCGCGAAGCGATTATGTATCAAGCAGCTCACTATGAATTGGTAGCGTCAGCCCGTGCGGTTAAGATTGGTCGTGAAATCAACCCTGATTTCCAAATTGGTTGTATGATTGCTATGTGTCCAATTTATCCAGCAACTTGCAATCCAAAAGATATCTTAATGGCACAAAAAGCCATGGAAAAACGTTATTATTTTGCTGATGTACATGTTCATGGTTTTTATCCAAATCACATTCTTAAATATTGGGAACGTAAAGGCATTGATGTCGACGTGACAGAAGAAGATTTGGCAGATTTGAAAGAAGGAACTGTTGATTACATCGGTTTCTCTTACTACATGTCATTTGCAATTGATGCCCACCGTGAAAATAATCCTCACTTTGACTACCTTGAAACAGAAGATTTGATTAAAAATAAATACGTCAAAGCTTCTGAATGGGGTTGGCAAATTGACCCAGAAGGACTTCGTTATAGCTTGAACTGGTTTACTGATATGTACCACTTGCCACTCTTCATCGTAGAAAATGGCTTTGGTGCTATTGACCAAGTTGAAGAAGATGGTATGGTTCATGATGATTACCGTATTGATTACCTTGGCGCTCACATTAAAGAAATGATTAAAGCTGTTGACGAAGATGGTGTTGATTTGATGGGATACACGCCATGGGGTTGTATCGACCTTGTCTCAGCAAGTACGGGTGAAATGCGTAAACGTTATGGTTTCATTTACGTTGATAAAGATGATGAAGGTAACGGCACATACAAACGTACACCAAAATTGTCATTTGACTGGTACAAAAAAGTCATTGCTTCTAATGGTGAAGAAGTCTAAAACTATTAATTCATTTATGAAACCTTTGTGAGGGTGTAATCTCTTACCTCACGAAGGTTTTTAGATGGTTGTAAGAAAGAGAGAAGGTTATGATTGGATATATTGCAGCTTGTTTGACAACTTTTGGTTTTTTACCACAAATGATTAAAGTTTTAAAGACAAAAGATGTTGAATCAATTTCACTTGGCATGTATACCATGTCAGTATCTGGTATGGCATTATGGTTGGCTCATGGCATTTCTGTCTCAGATCCAGCTCTAATCGTAGCAAATTCCATTTCTGTTGCTTTAGCAGGAATTATCTTAATTTGTAAAATCATTTATAAATAATTTTAAAAGTCTTTAAAATGTTGAAAAATCGATGTTTTGAAGGCTTTTTTTGCAAGAGAAATGTTGAAAAATCTTCTTATTTAATCACAGAATTTAGCTTTGCAGAAAATAATTGACAGGGCTTTCAAAAAAGATTATAGTAATCGTATAATTCGAGTGTTCCTGTTAGGAACCAGGAGGTGTTTAAGGTATTATGGTGACGATTTTAGCAATTATTTTTGGACTCTTGCTTGTTTTTGCAATTGTTCGGGTTGCCCAGATTAAGCTTGGACTAACCAAAGGTCCAATTTACCATTATTCGATTGCTATGCAACATGGCTTGAAGTTACCAGATTTGAGAAAAAATCATAATCTCAGAGGAAAAATTAAGATTATTTCAGTGACAGATGACACTTGTATGGTTCAATCAAAGATTAATGATACTGAACTGAAAACAACCTTGATGAAAGACTATGGTTTGGATTCAACTCAGGTACTTGTTGAAGAAGTTCAAAAATAAGTGTATCTAAAAAGTTAATATTTATGACATTTTGTTTTAAAAAATAATTGTTTTTTTATATAAATGTCTTATAATGTCAATGAAGTTTCAAGAAACGCTTCAGAATAAAAGGCATAAGGAGATTAACGATGTTAGAAACAGTAGGAATTATTGTAATGCTTGCTTTTGTTGCAGCTGCTATTTACACAGTTCATGCAAAACTATTGGTAACAAAAACCTTTGGTTATAACTACGTAGTGGTGGTGAAAGATGGGGAAACATTGCCTGATTTAGCAAGTAATGCGCATCTTAAAGGAAAAATTAGAGTTGTTAGCTCATCAGATGATACTTGCAGTGTTCAATCACACCTCAACGATGTGGAATTGAAAAAGATTTTAATGGCAGACTATCACTTATCAGATGAGCAGGTCTATATTCGCCCAGCACAACTATCAGGTGCACTTGGTATGATGTAGGATAGGAGATGTAAAAATGCTTCACTTTAATTTATGGTTTGTACTTTTTTTGGTAGCAATTGCAGCTGCTTGGTTTGGAACAAGTAAATATCGAAAAACTTATGATAATCAAGGTGAACAAATGGGAGG
>JGI24712J26585_10004757_pt1 | contig 10217 bp, 8 predicted proteins | sample BioPla3DNA2_FD_26585 | JGI IMG/M metagenome (IMG submission 26585)
ATTATTTCCCTCTCATTGAACCGTACGTACGGGTCTCGTATACGGCTCTACAATTTATATTCCAACTTTTCTTAGATAATAATTTAAAGGATTGAGCAAACCAGCTCCGTCCTTTATTTTTGTTTCGCTTTCTTCTCACTTGTAGGTTTTACTTTCCACTGTCCACTATTCTTTAAGAATGTGAAGCCTAGATACTTACTTCTCATTGGTCTGCATACTTTGGATTTTGTTGCGTTCACTTTCAGAAACAATTTTCTTTCAATCCAACTTGATACCCCGGTCATAACTCGATTTGCTGCCATTTTACTTTTAGTGAATATCAGCACATCATCTGCGTATCTTACGAAACGCAGACCACGCCCCTCTAATTCTTTATCTAGCTTATCAAGATACACATTTGAAAGTATTACTGAGATTGGTCCACCTTGGGGTACACCAGTTTTGGTAGCTTTAATAATTCCTTTCTCCATTACTCCTGCTCGTAGGTATTTACGAATAAGATTTAGGACGTCGCTATCATTTACTTGTTCTCTAAGAATTTGGATTAATTTATCGTGATTTACTTTATCAAAGAATTGTTCAATATCTATGTCTATTACCCATTCGTATCCATTATTTAAGTATTCTAGTGCTTGTCTTATTGCATCATGACAACTTCTGTTTGGACGAAATCCATAACTGTATTCACTAAATACCTTTTCATAGATGTCTGATATTGGCTGTGCTACTGCTTGCTGAATTGTTCTGTCTAATGCAGTTGGTATACCTAAAGGTCTCTGTTTACCATTAGCTTTAGGGATATAAACTCGGCGTACAGGTTTAGGAAAATAAGTCCTGTTTCTGAGTGAATTTATAATTGTTTCCTGATTTTCTCTGATATAGCTTCCCAATTCTTCAACAGTGATTTTATCTATCCCACTTGCACCTTTATTGGCGACTACCTTTTTATAAGCTCGGTTTAGATTTTCTTTTGTTAATATCACTTCCATTAAATCCATTGTCGTTACTCCTCTTTCTACTATAAGATTCCTACACATCGCCCCTCTCGATATAAATGATATCCCTCGGTTACGTTCCTACTCTTCTCATTCATCTGATTTCTGGCTAATGTAGTATTTTAATGTAGCGATTTGTACTATAAATCGCTTCAGCCCTTCAGCTTTTACACCTACTATGACTTCGTCTGACTCCCTCCCTAAACCTTTTTCGACCATATCTTTTGATATGTGGGTAGGGTCTCCCAGGGTAAGACACTAATCTTTCATTCCACAACCTCTTGATTTACAACTTCGGTTTACGTTTACCTTTTGGGCTTAAGTTTGCTTTGCAACCTCACCCACCTAATCGCCTTATCAAGTTTCTGTTCGTAGGCTCGAGAACTTTGCTACACCACTTCCTTCATCCATGTCATTACTGACACCAACTTGTGGTTCGCTACACTTGGCGGTAAATACCCGTGGCTAGACTTTCACTAGCTAGATTAGTGCCATGCCTGGCACACAAAAGTAGGCAGAGGGTGGTTTCCGATTAATCAGAAACCACCCTCTGCTTTACACTATGTCTGCATTTATTTATCTTATGGCATCAATCATCCGCTTAACATATTCCGTCACAGGCTTTACACAATCCTTACCGTACTGACCGATTATCTCTACGATAGCACTTCCGATTATTACACCGTCTGAAATATCAGCCATGGTCTTTGCCTGCTCGGGGGTCGATATACCAAACCCAATCGCACATGGGATATCCTTAATATCCTTGACCTTCCTAATCATGCTTTCTGCATCAAGCTCAAGTCTACTTCTGACACCGGTTACTCCCAGAGAGGACACGCAATAGATAAAGCCCTCTGCTTCCCTCGCTATACGTTCAATCCGCGCCTTTGAGGTGGGTGCTATCATGGATATATATACTACTCCATGTTTCTCACAATATGGCTTTATCTCATCTCTTTCCTCAAAGGGCACATCCGGTACAATAACCGCATCTACGCCAACCTGTTTGCAGGTTCTCATGAAATCATCTGTCCCATAGGAAAATACCGGGTTGACATAAGTCATTAACGCAATCGGAACATCTACTTCCTTCCTTATCCTCTTTACCANCTCGAATATTTGGTCCGTTGTGGTTCCCTCCGCCAGGGCCCGAACATCGGCGGCCTGTATGGTCGGACCTTCCGCCGCAGGATCAGAGAACGGGATTCCCAACTCTATTAAATCCGCCCCTGCCTTTGCCATCTGCATAACCAGTTCCTCTGTTACCTCTATGGAAGGATCTCCTGCAGTAATAAACGGAATAAATGCTTTACCCCCGGAAAAAGCTTTTTCAATTCTATTCATAGATTTCTTCCCCCTTATACCTAGCTATTGCGGCTACATCCTTGTCCCCTCTGCCGGATATGTTTATAACCATGATTTTATCCTGTCCCATCGTCGGAGCAAGCTTAATAGCATGGGCTACGGCATGGGCACTTTCTATTGCCGGAATAATTCCTTCTGTTCTTGACAGATATTCAAATGCTTCCACTGCCTCCTCATCCGTAACAGGAACATACTCTGCTCTCTTAATATCCTTAAGATATGAATGCTCCGGACCAATACCCGGATAATCGAGTCCGGCTGATATTGAGTAAACCGGTGCTATCTGTCCATATTTATCCTGACAGAAATAAGACTTCATCCCATGAAATATTCCAACCTTTCCTTTTGTCATGGTAGCAGCATTCATGTCTGTATCTACTCCATGTCCTGCTGCCTCGCATCCAATCAGTCTAACCTCAGGATGAGCTACAAACTCATGGAAGATTCCTATTGCATTACTGCCTCCTCCTACGCATGCTAATACCACATCAGGCAGTCTTCCCTCCGCTAAAAGAATCTGTTCCTTAACTTCCTTCCCTATGATGCTTTGAAAATCTCGCACCATCTCAGGAAACGGAAATGGTCCCACAGCCGATCCTATTACATAATGAGTATCCTCGATTCTTTTAGTCCACTCCTTAAAGGTTTCATTTACGGCATCCTTTAATGTCTGAGTACCGGAAGTAACCTCATGTACCGTAGATCCTAACAGCTTCATTCTATATACATTCAGTGCCTGTCTCTTTGTGTCCTCCTTACCCATGAATATCTCACATTCAAGACCCAAAAGAGCTGCTGCCGTAGCTGTCGCCACGCCGTGCTGACCCGCACCTGTCTCCGCTATTACTCTGGTTTTACCCATTTTTTTTGCCAATAACACCTGACCTAATACATTGTTGATTTTATGAGAGCCGGTATGATTTAAATCCTCTCTTTTTAAATAAATTCTGGCTCCTTTGAGATTCTTGGTCATGTTATCAGCATAATATAACTCGGATGGTCTTCCGGCGTATTTAGCCAAAAGGGCATTAAGCTCATCAACAAAATCCTTGTCATTCTTATAATGGTTATACGCCTCCTCAAGCTCAATTATTGAATTCATCAATACCTCCGGTATATATTGCCCTCCGAACACTCCATATCTTCCCTTTTTCATGACATCCTCCAATTCCTATAGCTTCTTATATTTTTGATTATTTCTCCTATCTTTTCCGCATCCTTTATACCTACTCTCTCTACTCCGCTGCTGATATCTACGCAATATGGGTTAAGCTGTTTAATCGCCTGTATAACATTATCATTATTAAGGCCTCCCGCCAGGAAGAACGGCTTCTTTGGCTTCTCCACCATCGACCAGTCAAAGGCCTCTCCGCTTCCTCCGTATAAATCCTTATGATAGGTATCAAACAGCAGAAAATCACAATATTCCTCATGGCTTTGTTGAGTAGACTTTTCATTCTTTACTCTGATGGCTTTTATTATAGGATTAGGTATTTCTCGCTTTAGCTCCCTGATATAATCTTCATCTTCCTCTCCATGGAGCTGGACTAGATCTATGATTCCTGCTCTGCATAGCCTGATAATCCGGTTAATATCATCGTTGACAAAGACTCCGACCGCGGAAATCCTTGAATCGAGCCTTTGTTTAAGCGCCTTTGCTTTGATATCATCCACCTGTCTTCTGCTCTTTGCAAATACAAAGCCAATATAATCCGGTAAATAACAGTTTACAGCATCAATATCCTCCGGTCTGGTTAAGCCACATATCTTAATTCTCATTATATACCGTCTCCGTTTTGTTACTATTGATTAAAGCACTCATTAGCTCCTTCTTGTTCTCGCTTCGCATAAAAGCTTCACCTATGAGCACCGCATCGACACCGGCTGACTGTAACGCCAGAATATCCTCCCTTGAACGAATGCCACTCTCGGCTACATAGATAATATCTCTCGGTACCATCTGCCTTAGCCTGATGCTGTTTTCTATATCCACCTCAAATGTCTGAAGATTTCGGTTGTTAACACCTATGATTCTTGCCTCAGCCTCCATTGCTATTTCAATTTCCTTAGCCGTATGGGCTTCTACTAAAGCAGACATACCTAATTCGTCACATATTTTAATATATTTCTTTAACCTATCGGTGTCCAGAAGTGCACATATGAGCAGCACCGCATCGGCACCGATAAGTTTGGATTCGTATATTTGATATTCATCAAGAATGAAATCTTTTCGAAGAACCGGAATATCCACCGCTCTGCTTATCTCATTCAGATATCTGTCGCTCCCCTGAAAGAATTCCGGTTCTGTCAGAACAGAAATCGCACTGGCTCCGCCCTGCACATATTCTCTTGCTATATCCATATATGGAAAATCCTGTGCTATCACTCCCTTGGAGGGAGATGCCTTCTTAACTTCGCAGATAAAGTGCAGTCCTCCGTGATCGGAACCTGGGCTTCTCAATGCCTGTTCAAATGAAAATGCAGGACGTCCGTTGAACTTCTTTAATGAAGCTCCGAAATACAGCTTATCCTTTAGCATCTCCAGGATCTGTCTTTCCTTTGCTTTTGTCACCCGATTAATCGTTGCTTCCGCAATTTTGTCCAGTATCATATTGCACCTCCTAAGCATTAGACAATCTGATAAAGCTGTTCAGCTTTTCCATCGCCTTGCCGCTGTCTATCGTCTGCTGTGCCATCCTCACACATTCCCTTAAGGTTATGTTGTTATAGGTCATATATAGGCAGATAGCCGAGTTTAGTAATACTATGTTTCGCTTTGGTCCCTTCTCACCCGACAAGATGTCTAAAGCGATATTGGCATTCATAGCTGGATCTCCACCTATAAGCTCCTCCCGCTTACAATAGTCAAAGCCGAACTGATGTGGGTCCAGGAAGAAGCTGTTTATTCGGCCTTCATTCACCTCACATACCGTGGTCTTGGCACTGAGGGATATTTCATCCAGACCATCATGTCCATACACTACCATGGCTCGCTTTACACCTAGATTTGCCAGAACTCTAGCCATGGGCTCCACTAAATTTTCATCATATACACCCAAGAGCTGCAGATTGGCATTGGCAGGGCTTGACAGAGGACCAAGAATATTAAATACGGTCCGTACCCCCAGCTCCTTTCGTACGGGAGCCGCATACTTCATAGAGGAATGATACATCGGGGCATATAAGAAGCAGATACCTATTTCACGCAGAATCTGTTCGCTTCTATCTACGGGAATATCAATTTTTACCCCAAGAGCTTCTAGGACATCCGCGCTGCCACATTTGCTGGACACACTGCGGTTTCCGTGCTTTGCCACCGGTATCCCCGCCGCAGATATGACGATGGAGGACACTGTCGAGACATTGAATGTATTCGCCTCGTCACCTCCGGTACCTACAATATCCAGTACATCTCCCTCATGAGCCAGCTTTAATCCATATCTTCTCATGACCATCGCACAGGCAGTTATTTCATCTATGGTTTCGCCCTTCATACGAAGCGCTGTGATGAAGGATGCTATCTGCGCATTGGTGGTTTTGCCACCCATAATCTCATCCATCACATCTTTCGCCTCATCCAGCGATAAATTCTCTCTGTTTAACAGCTTATATATGGCTTTCTTTATCATAATTTTTCCCCTTTCATATTGATAAGAAGTTTTTCATGATAACCTCTCCAAGCGGTGTCAATATGGATTCCGGATGGAATTGGACACCGTATATCTCATACTCACGGTGTTTTACCGCCATAATCTCTCCCTCATCGTCCTCGGCAATTACCAGAAGATCATCCGGCAGAGACTCTCTCTCTCCGATTAGGGAATGATATCTTGCCGCCTGGATAATTGGTGGTAATCCGTGAAACAGTCTGGCACCATTGGCTATGTGTATATTACTCTTTTTTCCGTGAATGATTCTTTTGGCATGCTTTATAGTCCCTCCAAATGCCTCACAGATTACCTGATGACCCAAACATACTCCCAATATCGGAACTTCTCCCTTAAGCTCCTTGACTACACTCTTACATACACCTGCATTCTTGGGATAACCGGGACCGGGAGATAGTATGATATGCTGTGGTTTTAATTTCTTTATCATATCGATTGTCATTTCATTATTTCGTATTACTTTGATATCCGCTCCGAGACCTCCGGCCAGTTGAACAAGGTTATATGAAAAACTGTCATAATTATCGATTAAAAGCACCATATCGGTATCCTCCTATTCTAATTCATGGGCCTTTTCCAATGCTTCCATTAGAGCGCTGGCCTTATATCCTGTTTCCTCATATTCCCGTTCCGGAATGCTGTCTGCCACAATACCCGCACCGGCCTGAATATATACCCTATCCTGCTTCTTTACAGCCATTCGGATAGCAATACAGGTGTCCATATTTCCGGTAAAATCGATATATCCTATGGCTCCTCCATATATGCCACGGGGCGTCCTCTCCAATTCCTCAATTATTTCGCAGGCACGGATTTTAGGTGCTCCTGATAGTGTCCCTGCGGGAAGTAAGGCTTCTATGGCATCGAACGCATCCTTTCCTTTCTTCAGTCTTCCTTCCACCTCAGAGGTAATGTGCATGACTCTTGAGTATTTCTGTATCTTCATATAGTCAGTCACCTTTACGCTTCCATACTCTGATACCTTTCCGATATCGTTTCTTCCAAGGTCAACCAACATATTATGCTCCGACAGTTCTTTCTCATCTTCCAAAAGCTCCTTGGCAAGGGCTTCATCCTCCTCTCGGCTGGCACCTCTTGGCTTTGAGCCCGCAATAGGGAAGGTGATAAGCTTTCCGTCCTTTAGACGTACCATGGTCTCCGGAGATGAGCATATAAGCTCCATATCCCCGCTTTTTAGAAATACCATATAGGGGGATGGGTTTGTGGTGCGTAGCACACGATACGCATTTAACAGGCTATCCCTGTATTGCGTTTCAAACCGCCTTGAAATTACCGCCTGAAACACATCACCGTCAATGATATATTCCTTTGTCTTTTCCACCATACCGCAATATTCTTCCTTGCTGATATTACATCTGAAGCTTGGTTTCTCCTTAGCATTCTTTCCGGACAAGGACATCGGTTCTGATATAAGCTTTTCTAATGCCTCTAGATTAGACACCGCCTGTTCATAGTTCTTCTCGAGCTTATCCGTCTTTATGCTCACGATAAGAATTATCTTCTGCTTCAGATGATCATAAGCAATCACCTTGTCAAAAAGCATCATATCAAAGGTGGCAAAGTCACTTTCCTTAAGCTTTAGTACCGATTCTGTATAACCTATCATTTCATAAGAAAAATATCCTACGAAACCTCCTATAAACGGCGGCATATTTGGAAGCTTCGGTGCCTTGTACTCTGACAGAACAGACCTTAAATAACTGTATGGGTTATGATTGTCTGTCATTGTGGTTTCTTTATTGTCAATTATTATTTTTTTGTTCTTACAAGTAATCTGAGTGACCGGATCGAACCCGATAAAGGAATATCTTCCCCATTTTTCACCACCCTCGATGCTTTCAAGAAGAAAATATTTCATGCTGAAAACCGAAATTCTCCTAAGTATCGAAATCGGAGTCACTATGTCAGCATAGATCTCTTTACAGATTGGTATAAAGCTATATTCTTTTGCCAATTGCTTTATTTCCTGATAGGTTGGAGTTATCATTTTCTTTCCCTTTATTTCACTGATGGATGAAATTCCTTTCTTTAATTATTTTTTAGGGTACAAAAAAAGCCCTTGCCCCTGCTATTGCAGGGACAAAAGCTTATACTTCTGCGGTGCCACCCTAATTGCCGTATATAATACGACCACTCATCATGCATACCATCATATGCACCCTTCTGATAACGGACAGGTTCCCGTAAGCGCCTACTCTCTACTGTGATTTCAGGCTTCCCTCGCAAGTCCATTCAGAAAAAACTCTGTAACCGCATTCCCACCAACCAGCGGTTCTCTGTATACATCGTATAATTCCTACTTCTCTTGCTCATCGGTTTAAATAATATATTATAGCGGATTATATCAGGTGACATACCCCTTTGTCAACATAATTTGTAAAATATATGTCTGATATATTAATTGTATTACTAAATTCCACCTTACCCCTTTTTCACAGTAACAGCAACCTTAAATGTCTTTGTTTTTCCGCTATAAAGAGTAACCGTTACCTTAATATCAACTTTTCCGGACTTCTTAGCTGTGATTATACCTGAACTATCCACAGTTGCAATCTTTTTATTTCCTGATTCATAGGTAACCTTTACTGCGCCTATAGCACTGCCGGACGTCTTGTCCTTAAGATCTTTAACCCGCTCCAATGTCTTGGGTAAATTAATCTCTATAGTTGCTTTACTTTTACTCTTTGACCCCAGAGTCAAAGTAGCCTTTTTCGGCGTTACACTGATTTGTTTTCTTAAGGATGTTATCGCACCGGCATCTGCCTTCTTTGGAAGGAGTACATATTCTGAGCAGTGGATAATATTTATTGTGATATAGCCCTCGCTGTCTACCACATAGTTGGAGCTGTATGGTAATGTATCAAGCTTACCTGTTTCAGAATTATAGTAATACAGATATAGCTTGTCTCCTTCTTTATATCCCATATCACCCACATACATTCTTACACTTGCCTGTGCAGGTAAATCACCCTTGTGTCCGAAGGATATAACCAGGCTGTTTTGATTTTTCTTTTCTGTTTCTAATTCCAGCAGCTCTGATAAATCCTTATTATCGACTGCTTTTTCAATGCTAAGCGAAATGTCCAGTTCGGATATCTCCCTATCCATAGCTGCCATTTCACTGCCGTTAAAACTCCACGAATACCTTTCTCTGCCGTCTTCATCCTTAACGGAAATATTGATATCTGTCTCTGTATCCTTGACTACATTAAGCAAATCAGGATCTATCATTATACGGTTATCTTCTTCCGTACCGTTTTGTGTTATATTTACATTAACATCTGTTATTTCATCTTTAAGTATTTTATCCATAAGCTCTTCGGTATTAATCGAAGTGGTTATCCGTCTCGTACTATTCGATACCTTAGCTTCCAGCTCAATTATAGAACCTGCAGGTGTTGGAACTACAGTCGGAACAGGTGTTGGAGCGGGTGCTGATGAGCCTCCCCCTGAAGACGGTGGCGTAGACGGTGTTATTTTTCTAAATGTAACGTTTATGGTTTGATTAGCCGTTACATTCGTGAATGTATAACTACTTCTCGCGCCTATATTTACGTCGTTCACCTTAACAGAATCCACTCTATATCCTGTTGCCGGTACTATGGTAAATGTTTGACTTCCGTTGGCACCTACCAATACTTCACCACTGGGCACTATGGTACCATTATCTCCGGCATTCGCTGTGATAATATATGTATCTCCATATATTACGAAGGTTTTTATTACTGTTCCTCCATAATTGCCCATACCGGTTATATAGACGGATGCCGTACCGGGATTAATATTGTTCTTATAGGTAACCTTATAATCGGTACCTTCTATTAATGGAGTCGAACCTTTAATTCCCACAACACCGGGTCTTATTTCACTGCCTGTATAATATATATCGTCTGTATCTAAAGTAAACCAGTCATCCCTTAAGCCGGTAGAAAGCTTACCCATGCTGTTTATTCCGTAGTTGCTGTCATTCATTTCAAACTTTGAAATATCATGTTCTGTCAGTGTATAGCCTGTAGCAGGCTTAATAACCTGATCACCGATGGGATAATAATATTCAAAGGTTCCTGAGTACTCAACTATTGATACTTTTATTGTAGGAATATCTTCTGATAAGCTGCCACCTACAGTTATATACGATTTATTTACTTTACCAGGNAAATAATAT
>JGI24712J26585_10004761_pt1 | contig 10212 bp, 10 predicted proteins | sample BioPla3DNA2_FD_26585 | JGI IMG/M metagenome (IMG submission 26585)
AATAATCATCAGTTCCTAAACATAAAGTATTTAAACCATTAACTTTTAGTTGAATACTCAATCTATTGGCAAAAGAAGTTTTTCCACTGCTACTTGGTCCACAAATCAAAACAATTCTTTTTTTACTTTTTAAAATATCATCAGCAATATCAGAAATTCTTTTTTCATGTAAAGCTTCCTGCATCAAGTATAATTCTTTTAATCCTTTGGTTAATATCTGCTTGTTTAAATCAGAAACATAATTGGTATTTGTTAACTGGCCCCATTTGTTTACTTCAGAAAAAGCTTTATAAAGTAATGGTTGCTCTTCAAATTCTGGAATAACTAGTGGATTGCTTTGATGNGGAAATCTTAATAAAATTCCATTTTTATAGTGTCTTANTTCAAATAACTTTAAATATCCTGTTGAAGGAACTAAAAAATTATAAAAGATTTCTACTTCACCTGCTAAGGAATAAATCTCAACATTATTTAAAGATGGAATACTTTCAAGTAATCGACATGTTTCCTGTTGTTTGTGCTGTTTAGCTATCTCAATTGCTTTGGCTCTTGAAGTATGCTTTTTTATTATTGGTATATCTTTCTCAACCAGCTCACTCATCTTTTGTTTAATTAAATTTAACGTTTTTTGATTAACATTTTTATTAAGTGTAATAAACAATCCTTTACTTAAAGAATTGTTAACATTAACTAAAACAGATTTATCCATAACATCATGAACAGCTTTAATAAATAATAAAACCAGTGAGTTTTGATAAACATGCCAAATAGCTGAAGTTCTAATATCCAAAAACTCTACTGTACAATCTCTATGAACATTATGTAATAAACCACGATAAGAATTATCTACTTTACAACCATATATCGGATATGGCATTTTATCCTTAACCAAATTTAAGATTTCCTCAGCTTTCATATCATGAGAAAACTCCATCATTATTGGTTCCATTGTTGGCCCTTTAATTTTTATTTTCATATAATCACCACCTTTATTATACAATAGTTAGACAATATTAATAAATAATAAAGATTGTAATACTTTTCAGTTATCTTTTAATCCACATTAAAAACTATTTTGTGTTAATTTTATTTTATCTATCTAATATCAATTCCATAACTTTCCAGCTCAGAAACAACATATGTATAATTATTTTCAACAAATTTGTCTAAGCCATACTTCTCAATGGTTCGATAAATATTATAACTATCATCTGACTCTTCATAAATTGTTTTGTAATGATGATAAATATAATCATATAAATTATATTTAATGATTAGTTTATCATCAAAATAAGAATCTATAGTCAAATAATTTCTATCAATAGTTATCATTTGTCCAACTTCAATTGCAGGATATTTTAACTTGTAATTGGTTTTAAAATTTAATTCTTTTAACTTTTCTAAAGAAACATTTACTATTTTTTCAACTTTTATTTCTTTGATATCCATTATGATATTGTTACTTTCTATCTTATAATCAAATATAATATAGCCATCTAGCGGCAAAAACTTCTTGTATATGACTTTAAGATAAAAGTAAACTTCATTGTTTTCAACATTTATATCAAAACCATAATCAGTAATTTCTAAATCACATTTTTTTAATTCTCTTGTTAATTTTTCTGGTTTAAAATACGCGGAAACTAATTCATCATTTAAACTTATTACTAAGTTTTTCTGTTTTGAATCATAATAAAAGTTTTCTAAAGGGATTGTTTTTTCTTCAGCTATGTATGTAAGATACTTTTCATCATATCCAGTATTTTTCACATACAAATACACCAAAAATAAAACTGTTCCTAAAACAATTGTTATTATTAATAAAAATTTCATTAATTTTAAAAAAACTTTAAAAAAACTTTTCATCATCATTCCTCTATTAAATTCATTATAAATTCCAAAAAAACCTTTTTCAAGGTTTAATCTACATTGTAAATTTCTCTTATAAGTCTATTAGCTTCTTCTTCAGTTATAATATTAACTGGTATTTCTCCAAAATATACCTTTGCCATCTCAATGTCTGCCACCCATCTTTTTAAACGAGGACTGTATCTTTCAATTATTCTTTTTTTGTCTTCAGGAAAATTCCTAAGTAATTTTAACATCTTAGGATGAGGTGGCATATATACTGGATCTTCAATCATATATTTTGGCATGCTATTCCTTCACTTTCGTTTTGAATAATTAAAAATTCTTTCTTATAGCTTGAAGTTTAATTATTAATTCTCTTATTTATAAGAAATTCCTCTATACTATTTACTGTTTCCCTTGGATATCTTAAGTTCTTTTAGCATCCTTGTTAAGCAGACTTTTAAATAACAAAACATTATCTAATTAAAGAATATTCTTCTTATACGAACTATAAAGTCCCTTGAGTTTATTTATTTTTTCTGTCAATTCAATTTGCAAGTTGGATACTTTTTTATAATTTTTATTATCTACTGCATCCACTGTTTCGGTAAATATAGATTTTTTTTGAATTGTATCCTTCATTAATTCTCTCTTTAGATCACTGATTTTAGACCAATTTAATCTGTCAAGATCTGAAGCAACTTCTTCAAAATGTAGTTTCTTCATATCTCTGATTAATTCTCTATAGTTCTCTATAATTCTACCCTTTAGCTCCATGGCCCAGTAGTGGATAGTTGAACAACAATATGAGTCAATAATTTCATCAGTAAAAACATTATTATCATTTAAGATTTGAATTTTTTTATTATTATTTCTTATAAAAATTTCCATATTTTCGTAGACTGTTGCAGGTGGTCTAGAAAATAATACATCTCTTTCTTCTTCGGTAAAGTCTTCAAATATATTGTTTTCTGAGCGATACTGCCTATTATCTTCGAAATAAGCGGATTTTTCCGTATTTGTTTTTGAGACATCATTCAATATATAATCCAAAGAATATTTATTGAGATAAAATTTCATCCCATCTATCATCACTTGATAAACACTTGCAAATGCCAAATAAATATTCGTCGATGGGTTAGGTGATCTGAGTTCGAATCTAGTCTTCGTTTTGCAGTCAAAGTCTTTTATTAAACATAATAGCACTGTTCTATTTCTTGAAGGGATATTTGTCGATTTTCCAAGAGAGCACACTACACAAACAGGGGCTTCATATCCCGGTTTTAATCTATTAAAAGCATCTGTAGTTGAAGTGATAAAAGGATTTACGACTTCATAATTGTTGAGTATCCCTGCTAAAGCTGAAATCCCTATACTGCTGAGATAATTTTCTTTGAAATTTTTATGATTGAAAAGATTAATTTTCTCATCATTTTCTAATATGCCGCATATACCTATATGCATGTGCTCGCCGCTACCTGAAACATTCTCTATAGGTTTAGCGCTAAAGGTAACTTCAAGCCCGTAGTAATTAAAAATATCGGTTATTATATTTTTTATAAATTGCAATTTATCGGAGTTAGTCAATGGGTCAGAAAACTTCCAAACAACCTCAAGTTGCTCCATTACATGACTATGCTCGCCGGTATCTTTAAGTTTTGAAGGTACTCCACCTGCCTCTTTATGTGCCATTTCTGGATTAAAGCCATATTTTCCCATAAGCAATAAGATATATTCCATAGCTGTTCTTATATCTCCTTCAGCTCTTTTCCAGTATTGTTCTTTAAGTTGTTGTGAAGTATTAAGTGCTTCTTCGTTTGCTCTTTCTTGCGGAGTCTTTACCCAAAATTCCAGTTCTGTAGCAGCAGTTAATTCTATATCTTTCAGATTACTACCTTTTATGCCCATTTCTTCTTTGAGTTCTTCGCTACTATTTACTGTATTTATCAAATATTTTTTCATATTTGATACAGCTCTTTTCAATATGCTTCTAGAGCATATTTTATTTCCAGAATGAATTAAAAAAGAAGGTATCACTAATGTACCGACAAGTTTACCGCTATTTTCATCTCTGAATAAAAGATTGTAGTCTACAAGCCATTCGCTATCCATATCGGGCAATATAGTAACTTTGGCATCATTCAATGTCGCTATATTTTTAAGTTCTACACTTGAGCCATCAGTCTGCACACCATTTTTTAAAAAATTTTCTATATCATTATAAAATATGCTTACAGGAATCCTTTCATCGGTAGAGTTCCCTCTTAGGTCTACTGCTGCAAGCGATACGAACTTTATCTCGTCATGCTGATCGAGGATATCTTTTATATCTTTTTTGTTATGTTTATCAGGACCTATTTTGTATAAAAGATTGTCCTCTTTAAGTAATCCTATCATTTTATTTCCCCCTTTTTATATTTTTTATACATTTTTATCATTTTTCAAATGTAATTAAATATTAACACAATGAAAACAATTTTTATTAAGAATATCATATAAAATATATTAAATTTCACTCATCTTCTATTATTTCAAATAATTTGGCGGGGAAAAGATAATCTTCTGGTTCACCAGTAACATCATTTGGTATATTAGTATTAATTCTATACCAACCTTTTTCTATACTTTTGACCTCAAATACTTGTCCATGATTTAATGCTATATTAGTTACCCCGAGATATTTTACTTTCATAATTTAATTAAACTACTTATAAAAAAATCGAGTTTAAACTCGATAATTTTCCTTTGGTGGAGCGTAGGGGGGTCGAACCCCTGACCTCCTGCGTGCAAGGCAGGCGCTCTCCCAACTAAGCTAACGCCCCAAATTTGAATGGTGGGCCTGAATGGAATTGAACCAGCGACCTCACCCTTATCAGGGGTGCGCTCTAACCAACTGAGCTACAGGCCCATTTCTCGACGCTTATATATCTTATCATAGCATTTTGCCTATTGCAAGTCTTTTTTATTAAAAATTAGTTGATTTTTTTAAGGAAAACATTAATATAAAGTCATGGTAAGATATTATGTAATTTTTAAAGGAAGAGTGCAAAATGTTGGTTTTAGGTATACTCTTTATCGTGAAGCAACTAAGTTAAATATCACTGGTTGGGTCAATAATAGACTTGATGGTACTGTTGAAGCACAGCTTCAAGGTAAAAAAAGTGATATTCTTTTCCTAATTAATAATTTACAAAAGAAATCACGATTTATTCTAATTGAAGACTACTTTATGAAAGAAATCAATATAATTCCTCAAGAATCTTCATTCAATATCAAATAAAAATGACTTATTGATTTAAGCCATTTTTTACTTCTTTACTAAAGACATCTCCATAATTTGGAGCACATACATCTAATTGAGAATCAAATAATAATGTCCCATCAATTTGAATTATAAATCTAACTAAGTTTTCTTCATCAATAACACTGAAACGATAATCATTGCTAACTAGATATAATGTATCTTGATATTGTTGATAACTGCCAGTAACCAAATTAACTACTGAGCAGCTATTTAAATACAATTCAAATGTTCCATCTTCATTCAAGGTCAGCGTAGGAGCTTGCCCCGTTAAATAAGATATGTCTTTATATGTTCCACAAATTGTCTTTTTATATGATGCTTTCTCATCATTTTTTACATTAACTACCACTTCTTTGGTAGTTACATTATCAAACTGATCCGTTGCACTAACAACAATTTTATAACTTCCAATTGTGTAAGCATCAATACTGCCTTGATAATGTAAAGAAGCACTAACATCACCATCAGTTTCATCATAAGCAGTTGCCACATCTTTTAAAATAAACAAACCACCATATAAGATATCAATTGAATCTTCAATAGTAATTACTGGTCCATCATAATCTCTAACCTTTATGGTATAAGATCTCTCAACATTTTTACGTCCTTGAGAAATTCTATAAACAATTGTATATACTCCTGCTTTAGTTACATCTAAATCTGAAGAAACAATAGTGAATTCAAGACCAATTTCTTCGACATCCTTTAAAAAAGTTAATGGGTCTTCAGTGCTGTTTAACTCAATCACCTCAACAACTTGAGAAACAAGTGGTTCAAAATTTTTAGAAGAACATCCTACAAGTAATAATAATATTGATAATGCTACAAATATTTTTTTACGCATTTAATCAACCTCCATATATATGTGCAAAATAGTCACATTTATATTATAATACTTTTATACCAATAATTAAAGTGAGGATAATATTATGAAGAAAATAATACCTGCTGTTGTTGTCACTGCTGCTGTAGCTGTCGCTGCTATAACTTATGTAAAAAAGAAATTAGATAAACAAAATAAAGTTAATTTTATTGAGGTCGAAGTTAAACCTAAAAACCCTTACAAGAAAACGATGGAAAAAGTTAGCAGTACTGCTGAAAATATCGTTTCTGTCAGTAAAGAAATATTGATTGAAACTGTTGACACTGTTGGAGATATAGTGGAGACCTTTATTGAAAACCCTACTGACCTTGGTGGAATTGTAGAAGAAGTTAAAGAAGGCATTGAAGAAATTCAAGAAATCCTTTCTGATGCTAAAAATAAGGATGATGCTGAAGAAATGGTAGTTGAAGAAGGTGCTGAAGAAATAATTGTGGAAAATGAGGAAGAAAGTGAAGGGATTGGAGAAAAAGCTCTTCTTATCAATGATATTGTTGCTGATATTATCAGTGAAGAAGAAAAATTCATTACCGAATCAATTTCCCAGGAAATAGAAAAATTAATTGATGAGGTTGTAGTAGATGAAGAACCAGTTTTAGAAGAAACAACTGACGAAATAGTGGTTGAAGAAGATGCTGACGAAGCTGTTTCAGTTGAAAAAATAATGGAAGAAGTTGCTTTACAAGCACAACAAGAACATATTGAAGAAGTTCTATCTGCAACAATGGAAGAAATAACTCCATTAACACCAATTGACTTGCAACAAGATGATAGTGAAACTATTTTAAAGGTGGTTGATGAGCAGGTGGGCGAAATAAATTTAATCAATGATATCATCGAAAGTTTAGAAGAAGATGATTCTGTTGAAAAAGCAATTGAAGATCTAGAAGATATTGTTGAAACAGCAATTCATGAAGAACCAATAGAAATTGATGATTCATTACTAACTGAAGATCAGTTTTTAGATAAATGTATCGTTTTGTATCCTGGTGTTAAAGATAATAAAATTAAATTAATTATTAAACAAGTTGGAGTTATGTTAGATACAGTTGAAACTTCTGAAGCTTTGAACTTACAACACTTTGCTACATTTGCTTCAATTGAAGATAAAGATAGATATGCCAACATTGCTGCTATTGAAGGACACCATGTTGCCCACAGCGATAAAGATAATGAATTAATTATTTTGAATACTCTGGATTCTGATAAAATATCTTTATGCAAATCTATCTTACAATTGGCTCAGGATCTAACCGAGTATAATGGCTCATATAAAGGTTGGACAGTAGTATAATAAAAATTTTAAGCTCTGAAAAATCAGGGCTTTTTAATAGAAAAATAAAAAAGTCCTATCTTCAGGACTTCTTTATTTAATGGTGCATCGGATGGGACTTGAACCCATACAGCTATTGCTATACGCCCCTCAAACGTACGCGTCTTCCATTCCGCCACCGATGCTTAATACCATTATTATAATATCACCTCATTGTTTAATTTTCTATATTTACATAGATAGATAAAGACATGGTTTAGTCCATGTTTTCTTTATATTCTTGATAACCAACCTCAATCAAATATAACCCTTGGGCTTCTGCATTATAACTGCATGATGCTTTATCTTTTTTATCTAGCATTTGTTGTACTTCATCAATTGAAACATTCCCTAATCCTACTTCAATTAATGTTTGAGTTATCATTCTAACCATATACCTTAAAAAACCATTACCATAATAAGAAATAGTAATAAAATCATCTTTTTTTGTTATCTCAATTTTATAAATTGTTCTTATTTGATTCTCGTTCTCACCTAATTTTGTAGCATTAAAAGAGGTAAAATCTAAAGTTCCAATAAATACTTCACTTGCTTGCTTCATTAAAGTTAAATCTAACTTGTCTTTAATGTAACAGCTATAATTTGCCATACAAGGATTATATTCACCATTATTAATTAAATAGTCATAATGCTTATATTTAGCATCAAAACGACTATGAAAATCTTCTGTAACCTCTTCAATACTTTTAATATAAATATCAGGTGGTAATTGAGAGTTAATAGCCTTTTGAAAACTGCTAATTTTTCTTTCAGTTTCAAAATGAAAGACTTGCCCCAGTGCATGCACTTTGGCATCAGTTCTACCACTACCAACAATAACTACTTCATGATTAACAATTCTAGAAATAGCTTTTTCGATAGTTTCTTGAACGGTTAAATCAGCTGCTTGTTTTTGCCAGCCAGCAAATCTGCTACCATCATAGGAAACTACACATTTGTATCTCATCTTATAATACCTTTAATAATATTAATCCAACTAATAATCCTGAAACACTAACTAATGTAATGAAATCAAAAAAAGTAAATTTCAGTTTTTTATATCTTACTCTTTTTGCTCCAACAACATATCCTCTAGCTTCCATCGCATCAGCTAAATCATCTGCTTTTTGAAAAGAAGAAACAAACAAAGGAACAATTAAAGAAAGTATCGCTTGTATTTTTTCTTTGAAAGATCCACTTTCCATATCTACTCCTCGGGAAGCTTGAGCTTTTAAAATTCTTTGTGCCTCTTCCAATAAGGTTGGGATAAACCTCAAAGCTAATGAAATCATCATCGCGATATCATGAGTTGGTACATTAAGTTTGGCTAGCGGTGAAAGTAAATCTTCTAATCCCATCGTTAAATCCAGAGGTTTAGTTGTCGCTGTTAACATTGTTGTAATAACAATCATTAATAATAACCTTAAAACAATATAAACAGTTTGAATAACTGCTCCACTATATAAGTTAAATGAACCGATAGTTAACCAAACATCACCAGTTTTGATTATAAACATATTTATGATAAGCAAAAATACCAACATAAATAATGATGGTTTAAAACTTTTCCAAACAAACGAAAATGATAATTTACTTGAAATTAGAGAAATAAACAAGAAAATGCCTATGATACCATATCCGACAAATCCCGCTGGAATAAATATCGCAATTAACAAAATCATCATCGCAATAATTTTGGTTCTTGGGTCTAATTTATGAACAAAAGAGTTCAAAGGAATATATTTGCCTAATGTTATATTATTCATCTTTTACCTCTTTTCTTAACAATTTCACTGACAAGGTTATCGATAGTTAAGATATCACTATCAAAAGTTATACCATACTCTTCACATTTCTTTTTAAAGGCAATTATTATCGGAGGATCAATTGAAGCTTTTTCCATATATTTATCATTTTTGAAAAATTGTTTTTTATCAGTATGCATAATTACTTGACCCTTTTCTAAAACAACAACTTCATCACAATACTCCAATACGTGTTCCATATTATGAGTAACAATCAATATGGTAATGCCTTTTTCTTTATTTAGCATCTTGAAAAGCTCCATCATCGATTTAGCTCCTTGTGGGTCTAAACCAGCAGTTGGTTCATCTAAAACCAATATTGAAGGAGACATGGCTAAAATACCAGCAATAGCAACTCTTCTTTTTTGACCACCTGATAATTCTAATGGCGATTTGACAAAATCTTTAGGATCAATTCCTACAGTTACTAAAGCTCTTGCAGCAATCATTTCCGCTTCTTTTTCTTTAACACCAAAATTTTTAGGACCAAAAGAAACATCTTTAATTAGTGTTTCCTCAAACAACTGATATTCTGCAAATTGGAAGACTAGTCCAACCTGTTTTCTTAATTCTTTAATGTTTTTAGGTTTTTCATCAGCTTTAATTGTAAAATCATTTACTGTTAAAAATCCTTTTGAAGGAAGTAATAAACCATTTAGATGCTGAACAAGTGTAGTTTTACCAGAACCAGTAGCTCCAATAATAGCAGTTATTTTACCCATATTAATATCTAAAGAAACATCTTCTAAAGCTTGAAATTCAAAAACAGAATTAGGGCTGTAAATATAATCTACTTTTTCAAAATGTATCGACATACTTCTTCAGCCATCCTTTCTAAATCTAAGGTATTAGAGACTTTTACACCTTTAGTTCTTAAACTATTTCTTAATTTATAGACAAAAGGAATATCTAATTTCATATTAACCATAACTTTTTCATTACTAAACACTTTTTCAGGCGTTCCAGCCATAGCTAGTTTTCCATTATCTAACACCAAAACATTGTCGCTTTGAGCAACTTCTTCAATATCGTGAGTAATTGAAATCACTGTAATTTGATT
>JGI24712J26585_10004762_pt1 | contig 10210 bp, 7 predicted proteins | sample BioPla3DNA2_FD_26585 | JGI IMG/M metagenome (IMG submission 26585)
TCATCAAGAGCAGTAGTTGTCTCACCCATAGAATCTTGCGATGCTAATATCTTGGTGGAAATGATATCCACATTGGTCTTTAAAGATTTAACCTCTTTTACAAATCTAATATTTAGTTTGTAGAAGATACACATAACAATAGAGAAGAGTAATGCCACAAAGAAGACAATCACAAAATTCTCAATAATGATTGGCTTTACGATATCGCTTTTAGCTGATTCTATAATCAAAAAAATATCATATTGAGGAATGTATTTTATAGTGACAAGATTTTCTTTGTCAGAACCAAGCTTAATCTGTAAGGTTGAATTTTCTCCAAGTTTTTCAACAGTGACAATCTCTTTTGCTTTTTCAAGATCGAAAACAGAAACCTGTTCAAATATTTTATCCTGATCATTTAAAAGCAATATCTTTCCATCTGAGCTTACAAATGAAATTGCATAGCTCTCATTTTTAGTGTTAGAAGCAAGATTTAATTGTGATATCACCTTTTCAAAAGATTTTTTATTAAATTCCTTTGAATTATCATCAACTATATCAGTTGTTGGTTTAACTGTTTTTATGGTTTCTACAGGATGCAGCTGAGCTTTTGGAGCTTCTTTATCTGTTAGTGATGATTGAGTGTTGCTATCATTATTAGTATCAGTTGAGGTATCTTTATTTTCTTCAGTAACATTTGCCTCTACAGGAGCAGAGGTCTCAACCTTTTTTACATTATCTAAAGCTTCTGCATTATCAGCAGAATTTGTAGTAGTAGGGCTTACTTTTATATCTGGAATGGTATTCTTAGATGAGTCATGATTATCTGCAAGAATTACATTCATGTCATAAATTAAAGAATCATTTTCATTGTAAAGATCAGTTTCTTTAACTTTTTGAACATATAAATACTTCTTTGAGGAAACCTCAACTACATAGCCTAAAAGAGAGGTCCCTCCTTCTTTTTTGGCCCATAGCTTTGCTAAATCAATACCGCATGATTTTAAGCTTGCTTTTACAAGATCTTGATTTTTTGAAGGGATGTTAAGTACTGATAAATAGTCTTTGTTTTCTAATTTATAATTATCAAGTGCAAATACAGGAATCGAGCTGAAACTGTTGTTGGATTTTATAAAATTAGAAAGCGCAGAAATATCCAGAAATTCTGAAGGATCATTTGTTTTTAGGACTTCGGTTAAAGCAGAAGTCTTTAAGTTCATAAAGATTGCATTATACTTATTAGTCAGCTTTTGCTGCTGATTCAGAACAAAAGCATCAATTGAACTTGTAACAACATTGGCATATGAATTTTGTTCGTTAAACTTATCTTTTATAACTCCCTGATACATTACAGTGGAGTTATAAGCACACATGCAAATAGCAGCAAGTGTAAAGCTTGCTGTTAATGAAAAAATAATTTTATGCTTTAAATTCATAATATTTGTTACTTGCAATAATTCACATTTAAATACCTTCATTATTATAACGTCAATTCTTTGCTATTTGTTAGATTTGTAAGGTTTTTAAACTACGTAGGTGATCTAGTTAATAGTTTTCTGAGCTCTAATAATATTTTGTTCAAAGCTTTTTGAATATATTGTGCTTTATAAAGCTATGGCAGATTTGGTAGAATAGGCAAATTAAAGTTAATCAATTAAGTTAAGATTTTAGTGACATCATGCAAGAACAACCATTAGCACAAGTAAACAGTCCTAGTGAAAATAACAGTAATTCAAGCGATCAATCTTTATTTGAGAAAAATAAGTTTACTATAGCTGACAGATTCAGAGGATTTCTTCCTGTAATCGTTGATGTGGAAACAGCAGGTTTTGATCCTCAAAAGGATGCATTGCTTGAAGTAGCTATGATGACTGTTAGATTAGAGAATGAAAAGTTTTATCCTGATGAGTTATTCTCAGCAAATATAAGACCATTTCCTGGTGCTAACATCAATCAGGCAAACATCGATTTTTTAGGAATCGATCCATTTGATGAGTCACGAAATTTACTATCTGAATATGATGCACTTGTACCGATGTTTAAGGCTATTCAGAAAAAAGTAAAAGCTAATAAATGCAAAAGAGCAATTTTAGTTGGCCATAATGGTCAGTTTGATCTTGGATTTATTGCAGCTGCAGCTGAAAGATTAAACTATAAAAGATCACCATTCCATCCATTTTCTGTATTTGATACTGCATCTTTATCACTTCTTGTCTATGGCCAGAGTGTACTTGCTAAAGCATGTACTGGTGCTGGAATCAAATTTGATCAAGAAAATGCTCATGGTGCAGCATACGATACTCAGATGGAGTGTCAGTTATTCTGCAAACTGATAAATAGATTTACTACATTCTGCGGTATTCCAGCCCCAGTAAATGAAGTTATTGATTATTCGAAGAACTAATCAATACGATTGGACAAATTTTATGTTAGGTTTAAATTTAAAAACAGCTACGTGTGCTTTATTATTTACATCTTTATCAGTAATCTCATCTGGAGCTTTTTGTCAGAATAAAATTATTGAAATAAATGATTTCCCTAAAATGAAAGAGCAGGAGCCAAACACAGTAAAAGGTTTAATTAAAAATGGCCACAAAGGCGACTATGCATTGTTAAGAGGACGATTTGTAAAGAAAGTAGATGATGATATCTATGAATTTACTGATGGCAACGATGCATTATTTGTATCATTTGAAGGTGTAAATATTCCAGCCGATCTTGAAATGGATTATCCATACTTACTGTGGTCAAAAATTATTCGTAACGATAAGCTTACCATTCTTGGTGCATTGTTTCTTTCTCCTAAGGTGTAAAAATATGAACAAAGTTGATGTATCAATTGTAATTATTGCAAGGAATGAAGAAAACAACCTAAGAGAGTGTCTTGAGAGCTGTTCCTTTGCAAAGGAAATTATTCTGGTTGATGACAATAGCACAGATAAAACAGTAGAAATCGCAAAAGAATTTGGCGCTAAAGTTTATACAAGATCACTTGATGGTAACTGGGGAGCTCAACAGACTTTTGCAATCGATAAGGCAACATGCTCATGGATTTTTTTAATTGATGCCGATGAAAGATGTTCTGATGCTCTTCAAAACAAGATTGTAGATCTTGTAAATAAAAATGATAAATTTACATATGTCATTAAAAGAATTACCAAGCTTCGCCATTATAATATTGGTCATGGCCCGTTAAGACCAGATTATGTCATTAGACTAATGCCTAATGATGGTGCTCGTGTTGATGGTTACGTACACCCACAAATCATTTCAAAATATCCAAAACAAAATATAAAAGAACACATTATTCATTATAGTTATACAGATTGGGATCAGTATTACAGAAAGATGAATCAGTACGGAAAATTAGCTGCTGATAAATACTTTAAGAATGGTAAAAAAATATCTTTTGCAGCAGTAATTTACAAACCAGTCTGGGCATTTATAAAAGTATACTTCTTTAACCTTGGAATACTAGATGGAAAAATGGGGTATATGCTAGCAGCAAATCACGCTGCATATACATTACAAAAATATGTCCGTCTGTATACATTAGAAAAGACCAAAGGCCTTTTATAAGAGAAAATATATGAGAATAGGTGTTGTTTGCAACTGCTTTCAAAAATCCGGTGGTATGGAATCCTACACACTGGATATAGTTGAAGAGTTTCTAAAGGTAGGACATGAAGTCGTTATTTTTACCAAAAAATACGATAGCTCACTCCCACTAGCATCAAAAGTGCAGATTTATGTAAACAAACTCACCTGTATACCTCATAAAATTGATGATATTTTCTTTTCAAAGTGGATAAACAAGAAAAAAAAGAAATTGAATTTAGATATCGTCTTTGGTTGCTGTAGAAACAGTGCAAGCGACGTCATTTTATGCGGTGGTACCAATATAGGCTATTTAAGAGCAATAAATAAAGAGAATAAAGGTCTATTAAATAAAATAAGAACATCTTTTGAAAGAAAAACTTATAACGACGTTAAATGTATTGTTGCTCATTCAAAACTAGTAAAAAATGAGCTTGTAAATTTATATGGTTTAAATCCAGATAAAATTCATGTAATTTATCCGCCAGTAAACTCTGAAAAATTCCATCCAGTATCAAATGATGATAAGTTAAAGCTAAGAGAGAAGTACGATCTTGAAAAAGATAAGATGTATTTTCTGTTTCCTTCATCAGGTCATGAAAGAAAAGGNNTTCCATTTTTAATGGATTATTTTAGTAAAACCGACAAAAATACAGANTTGCTTGTTGTTGGAAGATCTCTTGAAAATCCCTGTAAGAATATCAGATCATTAGGTTACGTAAGTAATATTGAAGAACTATACCAAGCCTGTGACTATTCAATTTTAGCGTCAAGTTATGAGCCATTTGGCCTTATTGGCATNGAAAGTGTTTTATGTGGAACACCAACAGTGCTTGCAGATAACATTGGATGCTGTGAAGTATTAAAAGAACCTGCTGTAAATAAGTTTTCAAGAAAAGATAAAGATTCATTTGCAAAACTTATGGATAACTTGTGTTCATTAAAGAATGTTAATGCTAATAATATTATAAATACAGATTCTATTTTATATGACTTATCTGTAAAAGTGCATGTGCAAAAGCTTCTGAGTATTTAATCAATAAATTAAAAAAAAATAATAATTTTAAAAAGAGTAAAATAATGTCTATAAATCAATTAGTTAATAAGTCCGGGAAGGGGTATCGCCCTGATATAGATGGCTTAAGAGCAGTAGCTTGTTTAGCTGTAGTTATTTACCATGCTTTTCCAACGATAATTAAGGGCGGTTTTGTTGGTGTAGATATTTTCTTTGTAATATCAGGTTTTTTAATTTCATCAATTCTATATAGAAATCTCTTTAATCAAGATTATCCGGGAAAGATTAAAATCGTTGATTTCTATTCAAGACGTATCAGAAGAATATTTCCAGCTTTAATTTTTGTTTTGGTTACCTGTTTACTTATAGGTAACTCAATGTTACTTCCTGATGAGTTGCAGCGTCTTTATAAACATGTATTTGGTGGCTCAACATACATTTCAAACATTATTCTGTACAAAGAATCAGGTAATTATTTTGATGTAGCATCAAATGCAAAGCCTTTACTTCACCTATGGTCTTTAGGTGTGGAAGAGCAGTTTTATATTGTTTTTCCAATACTACTATGGATACTATACAGATTTAATATCAACATCCTTGGCTCTGTTATTGTACTCACAGTAATTTCTTACTTTATTAATATAAGATTTCGCTCATTCTATATGCCTTGGACCAGATTCTGGGAATTAAGTATTGGAGCTGTTTTAGCTTATACCGTAAATTACCATTGTTTTTTCCTTGAAAGATTAAGAAACAAAGTAAATAACAATCTCTTGTTAAAATTCTTTAATAAAGCAGATAATCAGAAATGCGTTATTACAAATTTAATTAGTATAGTAGGATTAATACTGATTATTGTTAGCTATTTTACAATTACACAATCACCTAGATTTCCTGGTTCACGAGCTTTACTTCCTGTATTTGGCGCTTTGCTAATTATCGCAGCTGGTCCAGATGCATTTATAAATAAGATAATTCTTTCCTCCAAGGTATTTGTATTCTTTGGACTTATTAGCTATCCACTATATTTATGGCATTGGCCATTGCTATCATTTGCTTATATTTTTTATGGGCAGGAACCATCAGTACTAGTAAGAGTTGCAATGGTATTTAGCTCAATTATATTTGCGATAATTACCTTCTATTTTGTAGAGCCGAAACTTAGATATGGAAGGTATAGGGGATTTAAGGCTATAGCACTATTTATTGCAATGGTTTCAATTTGCGTTATTTCATTTAACAATTTAGATAACAAGAAAATATTTTCTAAAATTGATAATCGTAATTTTTTTGAACGATATTTTGGAGGAATTGGAATTGATTCATCCTATGAAATTCAAAAATTTATACATCCAAGTAGCAAAGAATCGATAATTGTATATGGGGACTCATTTGCAAGACAATATATTCCATATCTAAGAAATCATACTAATATTATTGGTTTAATTAGAGATTCTAGTTTATGTTTTAGCAAATTTTGCTTAACTTTTAATTGGAACAGAGTAGATAAATCAACTTTAAAATTAGATAATTTAAATAAAGCTTTAACCCAAAATATGGCAGATAAAGTTCTAATCTCTCAGAGATTCATTGCATATGTGCGAGTAGAGAATAATTTTAATAAAAACTTAAATCTGATTACAGAGTCAATTGAAGAGCTTGCTCAAAATTATCCTAACAAAGAATTTTACATATTGTCGCAACCTTATGAAATTAATCCTTCGCTACCAGAGGTATGTTTTTTATACAAAAATAAACAAATAAATGAAAATAATTATTTCCAAAAATTAAGATTTAAAAATTTAGAATTATGTAAAAACAAAGGGTATAGCATAAATGTGTCATCGCAATCTGATATTAAAAGAGTAAATTCAAAATTGACAGAAATTGCAGATAAGCACGTAAATCTTAAAGTAATTGATATAAATAAGATCATTTGTAAAGGAGATTACTGTAAATTGCTAAATGATAATGGTTTTCCTCTACATTCTGATCACGGTCATTTAAGTGTCTGGGGTAGAGATTATGTTGGTCCTTATATTCTAAAAGAAATGGGGATATCAAATTAAGAAATACCCGTAAATCAAAATTATTCATAAAAATACCGGTATTCATAATTGTTTGCCGGTATTAAATTCTGATTAGTGAAAAATTTCATATTACGTGAGCAAAATGAGATATGCTTTAATACTCTTACAACTACGCATAATTTATATTATGTNAAATTCTATATATNAAACTACATAGTTTNATATTTGAAATAACTAATACTAAATGAGGCATGATTTATTTAATTAAATATGGGAAATTGAATTTAATTAACAGCAGCATCAAAATCATTTAATGAATTGTAAGGTGCTTTTTCAGAAAATGATTTTTTTATTTATTCCGCAGGAATTAGATTCTCGCAAATATAGATGCTTCAACTGTTGCGATTTTTTTATCTAAGAAAACAAGTAACAATCTTAAAATCTTCATTTATTTTTGTTCATATTCCATTTTTATGTGATGATTTGGTGTTTTTTTGATGTTTGGCTATTTACAAATGCCGTGCATAAGATAATATAAATGTTATAAAGCGTGAATCCCTTAGCAGATAACACTTTGGACCTATGTTAGATTGATAGGCATTTACGATACTTAATAAATATAATGGATATATAATTACACGATAGCGATTAGACAGATGAAAAGAAACATAGTAGACACAACTACTACAGCAGATATCCTAGAAGACATATCTCTTCCTGATGAATTTCAGTCTAGTATGGATTTTCAAAACCTGGACGATGTTATCTATAATTCATCCTGTTCATTTGACGTTAGCGAAATCGCTGATCTCCTCCTTGATAATATTGATGATTTCATCTTTATTACAGATTCCATTTCTAAGAACATTGTTTATATAAACAAGCCTTTATGTAATGAATTAGGCATTGACGGTTCATTTGTTGGCACCTGCCACAAAGTACTTTGCAATCGTGATAAACCTTGTTCTGAATGCAGCGCAAACCATGCTATCGGTGATAGATTCTTTGTAACTTCCCTACTTGAATCAAAATTAAGTAGCAATTACATAATTAAATCAAATACTATTGATATCTATAATAAGACTTACAATGTCAACATCGCTATTAAAAAAAGCGCAGATCTTATTGATGATAGACTTGCAACCAATGAACCTCTATCTCACGATGTTCTACTTGCTCCATATGCCAATATCTTCATTAAAAATGTAATGAATCCAGACGTTCAGATATACAGATACATTGAATGTCTTGGTAATGATGTTAAAGCGTCTTTCTGTGCAATATATGAATTTTTACCAGTAAGTAAAAACACAGACGCTTCAGAATTAAATTCTAAAAATCAACATAATTCAAAACGCTTTAAACGTTCTCAAATCTGGATTGGTCACAATAAAAAAGGCTCAGATTTTAAAGAGCTTGATGAAGAACTGCTAAATCTTACAATTAAAGACAGAGGTACTTGCTGGTACGAATGTGAAAAGAATAACTGCAGATTATTCTTTATACCTTTATACAGCGATGATAAGTACGTAGGTGCTGTTGTTCTTGTAAATCCACAAGAAGATCTGATTAAAAAATCAATGTCAGTGCTTCATTCAATCGGCATTCTGATATCAAGTGCTATTTCATACAGATCATTAAGTACTGATCTTGCTATCGTATCTAACCGTGACTCATTAACAAAGCTAAAGAACAGAAAATCTCTGTTAAATGACGTTAATGCTTTGGCTTCATCAGAGAATATTGGTGTTTTATTCTTTAACGTTAATGGCCTGAAACAGATTAACTCTACCTTAGGTCTTAAAAACGGTGACACCATTCTTATAAAAACAGCTTCATTATTAAAGCAGCTTTTACACAATAACGATTACATCTATCGTACCGGTGGTGATGAGTTCATTGGTATATATCCTAATATTGAAGAACACGATTTCATTGTATTGTCAGATATGATTAAGGCATTTATGACTTCTGACAAGGGNTTCTCTGTATCTGTAGGTTCACACTGGACAAAAACAGGTCTTGGTATCNATTCTGCTCTGAATATTGCAGAAACAGATATGTACAACGAGAAGAAGTTATTCTACCGTGAACACTGCAATGAAAAGGATNTTAACAGATATCGTAAGGAAAANGATTTTGTACTGAACATTATNGAGCCTGCTCGTATTCAGGAGCTGATTGATAATGGTNGTTTCAAGGTTCTGTATCAGCCAAAATTCAAAATTCAGGGCAAGANGGCCNAGATTTCAGGCGCTGAAGCTCTGGTTCGTCTGATTATCAACGGTGCAGTTATTCCGCCTGATGACTTCATTCCTGCTCTAGAATCAGCGCATTTTACCCATTTTATTGATTATTATGTCTTTGAAACAATCTGCAGAAGAATGCGTAATCAGTTAGATGCTGGTAAGAGGGTTCTTCCTGTGTCATGCAACTTCTCAAGACATACTATCGTAAGACCTGAGTTTGATATTAAGCTTAAGTTAATTATGGACAAGTACGACCTGTCTTATGATTTGATTCCTCTTGAGGTATCTGAGCACACAAGTACAGCACGTCACCAGGAACTTGTTGCAGTAACAGAACAGTTAACAAAAGAAGGCTTTAACATCTCTATTGATGATTTTGGTACAGCTCACGCTAACATCTATACCTTAGCTGATCTAGCGGTTAATGAAGTTAAGTTCGATAAGAAGCTGATTGATAATCTTGTGAAAAAAGATAATGAGAAGCTAACTACAATTTTGAGTGTGCTTATTGATGCATGTAAAAAGCTTGGCATTAAAACAATTGCTGAAGGCGTTGAGTTACAGGAACAGAATGATATTCTAAAAGAGCTTGGATGTGACGAAATCCAGGGTTACTTCTACAGTAAGCCTATTATGTGCGAAGAATACTACTCAAAGATTAGTTAGTTTCTGTCCTTTATAGTCTCGATAATCGACCTTATCTTTTATAGCCATACAAAATAAGCTACCTTAAAAGTAAAAAAAATGAGGCTGATTTTGAGGCAACTTCATTTAAATAACACTTGCTTTGGACCTTTTACTTTCTGCTTTCTTTTAGCAGTTTCCTGCCAAAATACAGATCTTCAAGATCATCCTTACTTACTCCCTGAAGTTTTAAAGACTGTCCTTCAGAGTTTTCGTTTGATTGTATCCCCTGTCTATAATCGTGCTTTACATTTCCTATAGTTTCGGAATTCTGATTATCCTCATCATAATAACCGTTGATAGCATAATTTGAACTTGTCGTACCGTAGCTATGGGGATTGTCATCATCGCTGATTGCAAAATTATCAAGCTCAAATGCGATGCCGACATTTACAACTGCAAGTGCAGCTGCAAGTAACAGAATTTTATTCATTGGTCATCCTTTAAGTTTGTGCACTTTGATTATATCAATATCGCATTGCACTTTAAGTATAGGTTATAAAATTTATCAGTTTGTATAAAAGATATGAAAATTCAAAAATATATAGTGAAAAGGAATAGTCTTATACTCTCTATTGCAGATAAGATGAATATGACTCTAAAAGGCCAAATGAAGATGTAATTACTTTTTGATAGGTTCATTTCATATACAATTT
>JGI24712J26585_10004763_pt1 | contig 10210 bp, 10 predicted proteins | sample BioPla3DNA2_FD_26585 | JGI IMG/M metagenome (IMG submission 26585)
ATCTCGCAAATAAACCAGCGTTTGATGCGGCAGGCATCAAGGTCGCAGGCGACGTAGATGCTATGTTGAAGATTGCCGATATCATAGTAGACGCCACCCCCGGCGGTGTCGGGGCGAAGAACAAATCGATCTACGAAAGCCTCGGGAAGAAGGCTATTTTTCAGGGCGGCGAGAAACACGAAGTCGCCGGACTCTCCTTCAACGCCCACGCGAACTACAAAGACGCCATAGGGAAACAGTTCACCCGGATCGTCTCATGCAACACCACCGGGCTCATCCGCGTCATCCACGCTCTGGATCAGGCCTTCGGCGTCGAGAGGGTCAGAGCGGTGATGATCAGGCGCGGAGCCGATCCCAGTGACGTCAAGCGGGGACCAGTCGATGCGATCGTCCTCAACCCGGCCACCATCCCGAGCCACCACGGCCCTGACGTTCTGACCGTCCTCCCGCACATCAACATCGTCACCCTCGCTATGATCGTCCCGACGACGTTTATGCACATGCACTCGATCCAGATGGATCTCAAGAAGGAGACCACCCGCGAGGCGGTGCTGAAGGTCTTCGAGGACCACAGCCGCATCGGGCTCGTCCGCAAGGATACCGGGATCAAGAGCAACGCCCAGCTCCGGGAGTACACTCAGGACCTCGGCCGGCCCAGAACGGATCTCTGGGAGAACGGCATCTTTGAAGAATCGGTCTCGGTGCTCGACGGAAAGGAATTTTACTGTTTCCAGGCCATCCACCAGGAGGCCGATGTCATCCCCGAAAACATAGACTGTATCCGGGCCATGATGGAGACGGTGAAGGATCCTGAAGAGTCCATCCAGATGACCAACAAGGCGCTCGGTTTCGTCGCCATCGGGTGAGGAATACCCTGACCGGAGAAGAAGAAGGATTAACTCTCCAAAAAACCCATTCTTTTCAATGGATCCTTACGAACAGGTGACACGAAATACCGTGGAGGTTGTCACTGACCAGGAACTGCGTGCGCTCATCGACTCCCCCGTCAAGCGGGTCTACACCGGCTACGAACCGAGCGGGGAGATCCACCTCGGCCATATGGTGACCGTGAACAAGCTGATAGATATGCAGAGGGCAGGGTTTGAGGTGACCGTGCTCATCGCCGACCTCCACGCATTCCTGAACCGGAAAGGGACCATGGAGGAGATTCAGGAGACCGCCATATATAACCAGCGGTGCTTCGAGGGCCTCGGGCTTGTTGGCGCAAAGTATGTCCTCGGCTCGGATGTGCAGCTCACACCGGAGTATGAGCTCTCCGTCCTGAGACTCTCCCAGGCGATAACCCTCAACCGGGCGAGGAGGAGCATGGATGAGGTCGGGCGGCAGATGGAGAACCCCACGGTCTCCCAGATGGTCTACCCGATCATGCAGATAGTCGATATAGCGACCCTCGAGGTGGACGCCGCCCTCGGCGGGATCGACCAGCGAAAGATCCATATGCTCGCACGGGAACACCTCCCCTCAATCGGGTACCGGGCACCGGTCTGCATCCACACGCCGATCGTGAGCGGTCTTGACGGGCAGAAGATGTCATCATCGGCAGGAAACGTCATATCGGTCGCTGATTCAGGTGAAGATATCAGGCAGAAGGTGAAGAAGGCATTCTGCCCACCCGCAGTCGAGAATAACCCGGTGCTCCAGATCTTGCAGTACCACGTATTCCCACGGACCGGNCCGGTCACCATTCGCCGGCCTGCGAAGTTCGGTGGAGATCGGGAGTTTACCACATANGANGACCTCGAACGGGCCTATGCCGCCGGTGAGATCCACCCGCTGGACCTCAAGACCGCTACCGCCGAGTACCTCATCGATATCCTCGCTCCCGTACACGACTACGTCTGCAACAGGTGATCCAGCCGTGAGCCGCAGAGATGATGAATACGAGCGATTTGACCGCGAGATTGAGGCGATGGGCGTCCGAATAAAGGACGCTGACCAGGTGAAGGTGCGCGATGACGTCTTTGATGAGGTCACCCTCATGGCCCTCTACAGGCTTGTCCACAGGAAACAGATCTCAGTCATCGGCGGGCCGGTCAGCACCGGAAAAGAAGCGAACATCATCTACGGCGAACACGACAACCGGGGGATCGCCATCAAGATATACCGCATCCAGACCGCGAACTTCAAGGCGATGACGGAGTACCTGGCAGGAGACCGGAGGTTTGCGAGCATCCGGGGATCGCGCAGAGGCATCATATTTGCCTGGACAAAGAAGGAGTACAGCAACCTCTCCCGGGCACACGATATCGGGCTCCCGGTCCCTGAGCCTCTGGCCTTCGACCGGAACATACTCCTGATGGAGTTTCTCGGCGAGGAAGAAGCCCCGTATCCCCAGCTCCGCCTCGCAGAGGTGGATGACTACGAGGCGACATACCGGGAGATCCTGGATTGTACGAGACGGCTCTACCAGGATGCACGCCTGGTCCATGCCGATCTCTCCGAATACAATATCCTCTATCACGAGAAACCATACCTGATCGATATGGGGCAGGCGGTCACCCTGGACCATCCACGGGCGCTCACGTTTCTGCTCCGCGATATAAGGAACATCAACAGATATTTCTCCCGCTACTGTGATGTGCAGGATGAGCAGGAGATCATGAGGGCTATCACCGGTATCAAGCGCCGGGAACCCTGAAGGCTGGGAGAAGGACGTAACCATGACCAGACAGGAGATAAAAGTTTCAACGACCAGGATCGGCGTACTCATCGGGAAGGGCGGATCCACAAAGCGCGAGATCGAGGAGAAAGCTGGGATTACACTCTCAATCGACAGCGAGGAGGGGACCGTGGTGATCGAGGGGGACGACCCCATCGCCGTCATGACGGCAACGAACGTCGTCCAGGCGATCAACCGGGGATTCTCTCCGGAACGCGCGTTTCGATTGATCGATGACGAGGATATGACGCTGGACGTGATCGACCTGACCGATCTTGCGGGCACGACCCGGCATCTTGAGCGGCTCCGGGGCCGGATCATCGGCAAGGCGGGGAGTTCGCGCGCCCAGCTCGAGGATATGACCAGTACAGCGATCTCAGTCTTCGGAAAGACGGTCGCGATCATAGGCCTCCCGGGTCAGAACGAGACCGCGAGGAAGGCGGTGGAGATGCTTGTCCAGGGCGTACCCCACGAAAACGTCTATGCATTCCTTGATCGGAAGAAGAAGGAAGCACAACGAGAAATTCTGGAATACTACTCGTGAAGGAGTGTAGATGGAGATAGCCGATCTAGCGATCCCGGCAGGTCTGACTCGTAGCTACATAGAACGCGGTATCACGAGACTCTACCCGCCGCAGGCCGCCTGCATCGAGGCAGGAATCCTCGAGGGGAAGAACCTCCTCATCGCCATCCCGACAGCGAGCGGCAAGACCCTGGTCGCCGAGATGGCCATGCACCATCAGGTGGAGGGGGGAGGCAAATGCCTCTACATCGTTCCTCTGCGGGCGCTCGCAAGCGAGAAATTCGGGGAGTTCTCAGGGAAGGGGCTCCGCGTCGGTATGGCCACCGGCGACCTCGATCGGAGGGATGACTACCTCGGGAGGAACGATGTCATCGTTGCGACGAGCGAGAAGGTGGATTCGCTCCTGCGGAACCGAGCGCCGTGGCTTGGAGAGATCACCCTGCTGGTCCTCGATGAGGTCCATCTCATCGACGATCCCTCCCGGGGGGCGACCATCGAGATGGTGATAGCGAAACTCCGGCATAAGAACCCGGGTATGCAGATCATCGCCCTCTCAGCAACCATCGGCAATCCACAGGATCTGGCCGGGTGGCTCGATGCCGAACTCGTGGAGAGTGATTGGCGGCCGGTGGATCTCAGGGAGGGGGTCTTCCTCTATGACGAGATCCGGTTCTCCGACCGTTACCGGGAGGTCGAGCGCCGGAGCAAGTACGAGGACCTGGATCTCGTCCTCGATACGGTGGAAGAGGAGGGGCAGTGCCTGGTCTTCGTCAGCTCCCGCAGGAACGCTGAAGCGTTTGCAAAACGCGCCGCATCAGGGCTGAAGATCGCTGACCCGATCCTTGCCGGCTACGCCGATAGGATACGTTCGAGTGCCGGGACCGATATGGGGAAGATCCTTGCCGCCTGTGTGGCGCAGGGAGCGGCATTTCACCATGCAGGGCTCGCGCGGGAGGAGCGCCAGATCGTCGAGGCGGGATTCCGGGAGGGAGCAATCAAGGTGATCGCCTCCACCCCAACGCTCGCCGCCGGCCTGAACCTCCCCGCCCGCCGGGTGATCATCCGCGACTACCTCCGGTTCAACGCCGGGGAGGGGATGGTGCCGATCCCGGTCAGGGAGTACCGGCAGATGGCAGGGCGAGCAGGGCGGCCGCACCTCGACCCCTACGGCGAGGCGATCCTGATAGCCAAGTCGGAGGAGATGGTCGAGGGGCTCTTTGACCATTACATCAGGGCACCGACCGAGGATGTCAGGAGCCAGTGCGCAAGCGAAGCGGTCCTCTGCACCCACATCCTCTCGCTCATCACAACCGGTTTCGCCCGCGAACGCGGCGAAGTGCTCAGGTTCATGGACGGAACGTTCTACGCTCATTGCGGCGAGAACCCCCGGGCGCTCTCACGCGCGGTCGATCGGGCGCTTGAGTTCTTGAGGGAGAGCGAGATGATCACGGAGGTGGGGGAGTGGCTCGAGCCCACTGAGTACGGGTCGCTCGTCTCCCGGCTCTACGTCGATCCCAGGAGCGCTGAGGCGATCGTGAACGCTATGATCGGCCGGAAGGAGTATACCGATATCGGCCTTTTACAGATGCTCTGTTCCACACCTGATATGCTGACACTCTACGTCCGGAAGAACGACATGTACCTCCTGGACCGGTTCCTCGCTGACCACCGGGATGAGCTCTGGATGGAGATCCCCTGGGATGCAGGTGCGGAGTTCGACCGGAGCCTCAAGACCGCGCTCCTCCTCAGCGATTGGGCGGATGAGGTCGGCGAAGATACCATCTGCGAGCGCTACAACGTCGGACCCGGCGATATATACGGGATGGTGGAGGGCATCGCCTGGCTGATTCACGCGAGCCGGCACCTGGCAAGGCTCTTTGCGCCGCACCTCGCAGGGTCGATCGAGGAGATGGAGCTCCGGGCCAAGTATGGTATCAGAAGGGAGCTCCTGCCCCTCATAAGGCTCCGCGGGATCGGCCGGGTCAGGGCCCGCCGGCTCTTCAACAATGCCATGGGATCGGTCGAGGCGCTGCGCGCCGCCGGGCCGGAGAAGGTGGGGAGGGTCATCGGAGAGAAGATTGCTGCTCAGGTCTTTGAGCAACTCGAGGGAATGCGGGACGAGATCGAGGGGGAGATCGCTGATGAGCAGGTATCCCTCTCCCGATTCGGGTGATCGAAGGAATGACAGAGCCAGCATGTGATATCTACCAGGCGGTCTTTGAGGTCGCCGACAATGTCAGTTTCCTCGAGGGGATCCGGGAGATCGCCGACGAGCACCAAACCCATATCACCTTCTTTGATGCGACCGCCTGGCGGGGCGCGACCACGTGGAGATGGCGCTCCGGCACGCCTGGCGCTCCTGGACCGCTGGCGATCCGATAGCGAACTCGATTGAGATGGAGGCGCTCCTCTATGCCGCGGGGACCCGGCAGTGCCAGGTGGCCGCATCTTTTGGCATCCACCCGGGGATGAACCGATCTTATGTTGCCGTCTGCCCTCCGGCACCGGGCGCCAGGGAGCGTCTCGCCAGTTTTGTGACGTTCGTCAATGAAGATTGGGAGGGGATCGGTCCTGCGAAGCGCTCCCGCCTCGCGGACCTCTTCGACATCACGCCCGAGGAGATCCAGGTGGTGGGGGCTGAGCGGTTCCGCGAGCTGGTGCTTGAGCGGGTGGCGCTCCTTGACGTCTACCGCTGATCTGTTGATGCGTGAGAGAGGATGTGCCGTATCTCCGGGATGATGATCTCCCGGGCGGCGAGCGTGACGGCCTTCCGGGAACCCGGGATGCAGAAGATCGCTCGACCGGAGATGGTGCCGGCGATCGCCCGTGAGAGGATTGCAGCGGTCCCGATCTCCTCGTAACTCTTCAAGCGGAAGAGTTCGCCAAACCCCTGGATCTCTTTTTCGAGCAACGGTGCAATCGCCTCGATGGTGCGATCGTCGGGCGTGAGCCCGGTGCCCCCGGTGAGTATGATGCAGTTCGCACGCGACAGCGCCACATAGGCCTCGAACCGGATCCGCTCCAGATCGTCGGGGATCACGGCGTAATGAGTCACTTCGATACCAGCAACCGTGAGGAGGTCGATGAGCGCCTTCCCACTGGCATCGGTCTCAGGTTTCCGGCTGGAAGAGACGGTGACGACGGCACCGGTCACGGTGAGGGGTTTAAGATGACTACTCTCCATATGATCCCTTTTGTACTCACCCATAACGTATTTTACTGCTTTGTATCTCCCGTGAGGTGGTATGCAACCACCGACCCCTTTGTTTCGAGTGGAGCCAGTGGAGAAGTCACCCTGATCAGGAAGTCGGTCCACCCTGTGGGATGCACGTGTGCACAGGAGATCGAGTGAATATCAGATACCTGGGCGGATCGCCCTCAAAGATGATATATGTGCATGAGAGAGGAGGTGATACTGGCCACCGACAGTTTGCGGGACGGGGACTGGGTTTCTACGGAAGAGGTTTGAGGTGTGCAAGATATGTGTGATACACGGATGATGGTGACCGCATACGCCCCATGATCATCTTGGGGGTGGTTTCAGATTTCCTCTATCCTGTGCTTTTTCGATCAGTTTTTATATTCTTAGGTTAGAGTTACACATAGCTATCATTCATTCTTATCTGTGTGATACACCACTGTATCACCATTGCATCTCCACTCGAAACAAAGGGGTCGGGGCCATCCCCAACCCATATTCTGGTATGGACCTCCTCCAGGATATATGAGGATCGGCTGTACCATGCAGGAGTAGCCTCAGTCTTTCCTGAAATCAATTGTTGCGAGTTCCAGTGGAAACGAAGGGGTTATCTGCCCAAAGAGCAATCATACTAAGAGCCCATGACACGAAAATTTCCTGTCCTGGCAACTTCTCCCGGTGAAACCATGTCGGACGATAAAACCAATCCTATGGGCCTCTTTAAGAAATATCTCACTAATAGGCGCATATTCAAGAACAGAGAGGTGCTCCGCCACAGTTATCGCCCTCACACACTCCCCCACCGGAAGCCGCAGATCGACGAGCTTGCATCTATCCTTGCGCCTACCCTCAACAACGAGACCCCCTCAAACATCCTCATCTACGGTAAGACCGGGACCGGAAAGACGGCTTCGGTCCGGTATGTCGGGACGGAGCTTGAGAACGCGAGTGCGCTTGCCGGAACGAAGTGCCGGGTTATCCACCTCAACTGCGAGGTGATCGATACCCAGTACCGGGTGCTCGCCCAGATCGCAAACACCCTCGATGACACCGACCGGCACCCGAGCGACAGCTCCCGAAACCTCATCCCGATGACCGGGTGGCCGACGGATCAGGTCTACACGGAGCTGAAGAATCAGCTCGAGAGCACCGGCGGGGTCATGGTCATCATACTTGATGAGATCGATAAGCTCGTCAAGAAGAGCGGTGATGATACGCTCTACAACCTCACCCGGATCAACTCTGACCTCAAGTTCGCCAAGGTGAGTATCATCGGGATCTCAAACGACCTCCGGTTCACTGACTTCCTGGATCCCCGGGTCCTCTCCTCGCTCTCCGAGGAGGAGATCGTCTTTCCACCCTACAATGCCCCGCAGCTCTGCGATATCCTTCAACAGAGGGCGGATATGGCGTTCCTCGAAGGTGCGCTCAGTGAAACGGTCATCCCGCTCTGCGCGGCGCTCGCAGCGCAGGAGCACGGTGATGCCAGGAGGGCGCTCGACCTCCTCCGGGTCTCGGGGGAACTTGCTGATCGCGAGAACGCCGCGGGTGTGGATGAGAAGCACGTCAGGATGGCTCAGGAGAAGATCGAGACCGATAGTATGGTGGAGTGTGTCTCCACCCTCCCGACCCAGAGCAAGGTGGTCCTCTACGCGATGCTCATCCTTGAGCGGATGGGAAAGAGGATCTTCACGAGTGGCGAGGTCACGCTGGTGTACCGGGAGATCGCCAGGATCATCGATCTCGATGTCCTGACGCACCGCCGGATCACGGATCTCATATCAGAACTCAACATGCTCGGTGTCATCAACACCCGGGTTGTCTCTCGCGGCCGTTACGGGCGGACGAAAGAGATGTGGTTCGATGCGACGACGAGCAAGATCGAGGAGGTTATCACGCGCGATCCCCGCCTCGATGACCAGAGACTGAGAGAGCTCGATATCAACCGACTAAGAGCTATGTTCAGGTGACAACTATGGATGAAAAAGACCTTACCCTCCTCCGGCTGCTGGAGGAGAACTGCCGCACACCGGTGAGCGATCTCGCGGTGATGGCTGAGCTGAGTGAACAGGATACAGAGGACCGGATCAGCAGGCTGGAGGAGACCGGCACAATCCGCTGTTATGCGGCGATCGTCGACTGGAAGCGGGCCGGCAATAGCAATGTCGCCGCGGTGATCGAACTGAAGGTCTCGCCTGAACGGGACCTCGGCTACGACCGGATTGCGGAGCGGATCGCCCGGTTCCCGCAGGTCCGGTCGCTTCGGTTGATGACCGGTGCCTACGATCTTCAGGTTCTGGTGACCGGATCGAGTATGCACGAGATCGCCCGTTTCGTGGCCGAACAGATCGCGCCCATGGATCGCATCAGGGAGACGGCGACGCACATCATCATGAAGACCTACAAGGAGAACGGTATCACCTTTGCTGAGCGCGGTGAGGTCGAACGTCTCCCATACTCGTTCTGAGGTGATCTATATTGAGAGATTTCGTCTCCGCACGGGCCCACGCCATTCCCCCTTCAGGTATCCGGAAGTTCTTTGATATCGCCCAGACGATGAAAGACGTCATATCCCTGGGCGTCGGCGAGCCAGATTTCGCGACCCCTGGTGCGTCTGCGAGGCGTCCATCTACTCCATCGAACAGGGATCGACCGCCTACACATCGAATAAGGGGACGCCCCAGCTCCGGGGCGCCATCAGCCGCTACCTCGACGACCGTTTCGGCATCCGCTACGATGCCGATGAAGAGATCATTGTGACCTGCGGCGTCTCGGAAGCCGCTGATATCGCCATCCGGGCTGTCGTGGATCCAGGTGATGAGGTGCTGGTCGCCGAGCCCTGTTACGTCTCCTATACCCCCTGTGTCTCCCTCGCCGGGGGGATCCCGGTGACGGTCCCCTGCCGGGCTGAGGACGAATTCCGATTGACCGCCGATGCGCTTGCAGAGTGTATCACCCCGCAGACGAAGGTCCTGATAACAAACTTCCCGAACAACCCCACCGGTGGGGTGATGGAGGAGGCTGATTGGCGCGCCGTCGCCGATCTCCTGGTCGATCACGATCTCCTCCTCATCAGCGATGAGGTCTACGCTGAACTCACCTACGATCACGACCACTTCGCGCCGGCATCGATCCCTGAGCTCTATGAGCGGACGATCACCCTCAATGGCTTTTCAAAGGCCTTTGCCATGACCGGATGGCGGATCGGTTACCTCTGTGCCCCGCCGGAGATCTCTGCAGCGGCCTTGAAGATCCACCAGTACGTCGCGCTCTGCGCCCCGGTGATGGGGCAGGTCGCGGCCTACGAGGCGCTCAGGGCCGGAGAGGAAGAAAAGGACGCTATGGTCAGGGAGTACCGGCTCCGCCGCAACCTCTTCGTCGACGGACTGAATAAACTTGGTCTCTCCTGCCACCTCCCCCGGGGTGCGTTCTATGCCTTCCCTTCGGTTGAGAGCACCGGTATGGCCGATGATGAGTTTGCAGAGGCGCTCCTCCGCGAGCAGCACGTGGCGGTCGTTCCGGGAGGTGTGCTTGGACCGTCTGGTGCCGGGCATGTGCGGTGCGCTTACGCGGTCTCAAGGGACGATCTCAAAGAGGCCCTGGCACGGATACGAGTTTTCCTTGAGTCAAGGAGTTGAAGGATTCATGGGAGGTACGTGATGAGGGATCGATGCTCTCTAAAATGTTCCTTTTTTTATAAATCGTAAACAATTCATTGTCTGACGAGGGAATGACGCGCTGAGAACCCCTTTATTTCCACTGGAGATATGGATCGTGCGGGGTTCTGATCGATGGAGCGCTGCCATGT
>JGI24712J26585_10004771_pt1 | contig 10197 bp, 6 predicted proteins | sample BioPla3DNA2_FD_26585 | JGI IMG/M metagenome (IMG submission 26585)
TACCGCGACCAACCCATGGGGTACCACTACGATATGATACGGGATTTCTGCCAGCACCACGGGTTGGTGCCGCACGTGGAGGCGGCCGATAACGTTCCGGCGATGCTTTGCATGCTGCACGAGGGGGAAGGCGACGTAATCGCGTACGGTCTCCCGGTAACGAACACGCTCAAAGAATCGGTCATCTACAGCGGGTTAAAACAGGTAGCCCATCAGGTGCTTGTGCAACGGGTGAAGCCGACCGAATCGATGGTGACCGACGTCACCCAGCTCATCGGACAGCGGGTGACCCTCCTCGCCGGTTCTCACTATCACGAGCGACTTACCAACCTAAACAGGGAGTTGGGTGGTGGTATCCTCCTCGATGTCATCGAGAACGATACCACCGCGGTGGAAGACCTAATCCGGGGGGTCTCGGAAGGGAGCATCGAGTACACCGTGGCCGACGACGACCTGGCTCGCCTCAACCAAACCTACTTCCGAAACCTGGATGTCCACCTGCAACTCAGCTTCGACCAGCGTTCATCATGGGCGGTGCGGAAAGACACGCCCCAGTTGTCCGACTCGCTTGACCTTTGGTTTCAAGACACCACGACCAAACCCGTTTTCGTGAGCGTGATGAAGCGCTATTTCGAAGAAGCGAAAGGGTACGATCCCACCGATCGGGTACCCTTTCACGCGCTCTTGGCACCGGGGGTTATCTCCCCCTACGACATCTACTTCAAGCAGTTTGGTGAGCAGTTCAACATCGATTGGCGTCTATTAGCCTCGGTCTCCTACCAGGAGTCGCATTTCAACCCGGAAGGAGTCTCGTGGGCAGGAGCCATCGGCTTGATGGGGCTGATGCCCGGCACCGCCGCCTCTCTCGGCTTGGAAACCGATGCGCTGACCAACCCAGCAGAGAATATCCGTGCAGGAGCGGAGTACCTCCGNAAGCTGCTCAACAACTTTCGCTCCGTTGAATCCCGGGAGGAGCGACTAAAGATGGCACTGGCCGCCTACAACGGCGGTATAGGCCACGTGATGGATGCCCGGGCACTGGCCCGGAAGCACGGGGACAACGACTCCCTATGGGAAGGCCACGTGGAAAAGTACATCCAGCTAAAGCGGCTTGAGCAGTACTATACCGACCCGGTCAGCAAAAGCGGCTACTTCCGTGGCGACGAAACGGTACGCTACGTACGCGACGTGATCGACCGCTGGAACGTCTACAAAGAAAAGGTAAAGGAGTAAAGATCTTACAGGGTCACCCCTTGCTATAAAATCCGTATGCTTTTTAAGCCATGATTTTTATATTGCTAAAGCCAATATAGTTTAACTTATTCAGCTACGATTGTCTTAAATGTTTAACAAAAACAACAGCATTAGTGAAAAAGAGTGTATATTTGTTTTGTAAGCTAGACCCTGGATGCAACAATGACAATGAATATATTAAGAAACAAGAGGTGAGATAATTTATGACATTAATTAACCCCATAGAAATTCTCGAACTGCAAAATTATACAGCACAAGAAATTGACAATTTGTTGATTAAAAAAGCAAAGAGAAAGTTATTTGTCGATATTGATTTATCTGATGACGGACTGTTTCATTACAAAGGAGTTTCCCTAACAAAAACCGACTGTGAAGCTGCGATTGACAGTTTGGGAAACCCTGATTATGTCGACTTTTACCTATATTTAGCAAACAGCAATAAACCGCTTAATGATTTTCTTGTAAATGGCGATGAAAGTTTTTTTACAAAAATATCACATGATAGCATTTACAAATTACCTGAATTTGTGAATTTTATCAGCCCATATTTTGCGCCAAGATTTGATAAGGCATTATTTAAAGCCTTTAAAAGTAGAAATATTACAACTACACGGAACATTTTGCAGACACAAGATTTAATAAATATTACGGATAGGAATACAGCGTTTAAGAGTACAAGTTTAGCAATTGCACATAATATCAAGAAAATAGAAAATATAACTGACAAAATCAAGATAAATGAAACTTCTTGGACTGCAACAAGTATACCTGGCTTATTACCTCACATCAAAAATTGGGCACCTGTAAATATTTTGAATATTTTACCTCAATATTTCCAAAGTCAAATCAATAAAACAGCTGCAGCAATTAATCGTTTACAACTCGCCATTTGGGACAATTTATACAACCCTTCTGTTTGCAGGCAACTTTTAGAACTTTTGCTTGCATTGAATATCGATAGCGTAAGTAAGCGAACGTTCGAGGAAAATTTCAAAATTGTCAAAAAAGCAGATGAAAAAGAAAGAATACAAGATAAGTTACAGCTTCAAATTGATAAATTGATTGCACTTGTTAATTCTTATGAAAGCAAGTCGAAAACAATTGCCAATGCTAGAGAATTGATTTATCAGGCAAAACAGTTCCTGTTTAATATAAAGTCAATTTCACAAAGTAGCAATAATGTTTATATAAGCTTATCTACTCGCGTTGCATTTGTAGCACAAAATTTTGTCATTGAAGAGGTAAATCAAAAACAATCCTCTTACAATTCCACACAAAATATATTGGGTCATTATCGATTGAGAAGTGTATTGACAAATGCTTATACAGTATTTCAGTTGATAGATTCATTAGATTTACAAGAGGATTTTAGAACAAATTTTTTCAATCCAAATAAAGAAAATTTACAGGATATTTGCAGTAAATTCAACGTTCGAACCTGGCAATTAGTTACAGGAAAAATACCTCAATGTAATTTTATAATTTTAGACAGTGAGATTACTCATACAAATAATGGAAAATCACTAGTAGCCAATCCTCTTATAAAAAACGACATAAGATATATTGGATTAAATTTAAAGGTTGAAGCATGGGGAAGTCAAGCTGTAACGTTTAGTTTAAAATATATTCAACCCGATGGAAAGATAAAAAGAGGTGCTTCTTCGCCTGCAATTTTTTCTTTTGCAGAAAACAAAATCATAAGTCAAAATACAAAACTTATTAGTTTGTCTGGGTGGGGTAATGCTGAAAAAAGCATATATGAAGTTGGAGTACACTGCATTGAAGTATGGATTGACGGATGTATGATTTACAGAAAATCATTTGTGGTTGATTTATCGCCTGCAGAAAAACAAGAAAAAGCTAAACGTGAAGCGGAAAAAAGAGAGCAAGAAAGGATTGAGTCAGAAAAACGTGAAGAGCAAGTACGAATTGCAAAACAAAAAGCAAAAGAACGAAAAGTCCGAACTGTTTGTCTTTGGATTATGGGAATTTTCATTGGTATTGCTGTTGCTTTTTCAATTTGGGGAACAGAAGCCCTTGAAATTATAGGTAGCATTATTGGTTTTTTGGCGGCAATGTTTATTATAGGTGCTTTTTTAGGATGGATAAAAAACTTGTAGTAATCGTTTTAGTATGAGTAAATCAAATACATTTTGGATATTAACGACTTTTGTTGTGGTAGTTGGGGTGATTGTTTACCTTGTTAAGGGAGTTAGTAATGAAATTTCCAGTAATACTTCAAGTAGTAATCGTTCTAACACTTCTTACAGCAGCAGAGGCAATTCCGACAACTTATCAAATTCTCACAGTTTGCCAAGCTCATCAAGTTATAATAATTCTAAAACAAATAAATCAACTTCATTTGAAGCAATACATAAAGAAAGCGAATACAAAGGCAATCAACTGTCAAATGGCAGTTCGCCTTTCGATGATTGTTTTGGAAAAGGACAATATGCAGGGCCATCGTGGATAACATTTAAAAACAGCAACAAATCTGATGCGGTTGTTTGTTTAGTGAGAGTTTCTTCGGGAAAAACCATTAGAAACGAATACATAAGAGCAGGAACAAATTTCACGATGAAGCAAATACCTATTGGAACCTATTATTTGAAAGTGTATTACGGGAACGATTGGAATCCAACAAAAGAAAACTTTTGTGGAACGCAAGGAGCATTTGACAGCGATGAACATTTCAGTAAGTCAGATAAATATTCCGACTATATAGAAATTGAAAATTCGGAGTATTCTTATACCACAGGTGAAATTACGCTTTATACGGTTGCTCATGGAAATATGTCTTCGAACCCTATGTCTGCTTCAGAATTTTTCAGTAACTAAATCATTAAACATTAATATAATATGAACAATATAGCCATATCAACTCCAAAAATGTACATTGAAATACTTGATCAAGTTTTTGAAATAGAAAAGAAACTTGATACTATCAGTGTACCAAATTCAATAAGTCGAAATGTCAATCGGATAAAGGAAGTGTTTGAATACTTAACTGAAGATAATGGTTTGATTTATCAAAACCCTATTGGTGAATCATTTAATGAAACCCGTACTGACCTTGAAGCAAGTATTGCAGGAAACTCAACCAACAATCTCGTTGTTGTGGAAGTTATTAAACCTATTATCCGTTTTCGAACAAAGAGCGGTGCAACAACCATTGTACGCAAAGGTATTGTTGTAGTAGAATCAAAAAAATAAAATAAAACAAATATGGGACTATTCAATTTATTGAAAAGAAAAAAATCTACTAATAATGCAAAGTTAGATGCTTTTATAATTAACACATTGAAAGAAACTTTTCCAAATGGACAGAAAGACATTGATGAGAGAACAAATGCACTTTTACGTATTTTGAATTATAAAGTTGATACAAAAACAGCAAAGACGATTGTTATGAAATCATCAAGCATTTGCTATACAAGTAATTTGAGAGGTGCATTTGATATTGAACGTTTGCGAAGTCACCTTGCAGGTTATGCTCTGCAATATTTTGACGAAAAATCTTTGCAAGATTTTTACATACTTTTGGTTGATACAGTTTTAAAACCAAAAGAAATAGATTGGGTATCTATGATGCCAAAAGAATTTGCACAAATTGTATTACAGCAAATTAAATCAAATCCACAAGCTACTGTAACAGACGAAATTTACGGTACAGTTGGCGAGTTTGGGCTAGAGTTATCAAACCCTGTACCTGTCTATGGTGTAGCTTCAAGCAGAGTATATTTAGGTCGATTACGTACACTCGATGGAATGCCTATCAAATGGGAAAGACTTTTCAGTACGAAGCACGAAAGCATCAATTTACCAATTGATGTTTATAATATTTTTGATTCAAAAGGCAATGAAATTGCAAATATTTATATTTCTCCTTATCATTTACGTACTTCATTGAAAGCACCAAAAGGTTTTAAAATGATAATTTAAAAATTCAAGACAAATGGACAATACAATCAATTTTGGAGTAGACCTTGGAACAACAAATTCCGCAATCGCCAAGTTCGTTAAAGGCGAGGTTATCGTATTTAATAATCCACAGGATTACGGTAGAGCGACATTACCTTCAGTTGTTTCTTTTCGTAGAAACGCAATTATTGTTGGAAGTAGAGCAAAAACATATCAGGAGAAAGACCCTAAAGATGTTGTTGGTCTATTCAAACGCAAAATGGGTACTTCTGAAAGTTTCCAAATCAAATCACTCAATGAATCAAAAACACCAATTGAACTTTCTGCACAAGTCATCAAAGAGTTAAAAACCTTTGTAAATACAAATGATACACTCGATGCTGTGGTTATTACCGTTCCTGCTAGTTTCGATCTCATTCAAAGTAATGCCACAAAAGAGGCTGGGTATCAAGCTGGTTTTAAACAGGTTGTTTTATTACAAGAACCTATTGCTGCAAGTTTGGCATATGCTAACATGAAAAAAACAAACGATTTAACAGACGGACAGTGGTTAGTTTACGACCTTGGTGGTGGCACATTTGATGTTGCACTAGTGAAAATTGCAGACGGAGAAATGAAAATAATTGACCACGAAGGTAATAATTTTCTTGGTGGTATAGATTTTGACCAACTTATAGTTGAAAAACTAATTATTCCTAAACTCAATGCCGAATATGTATTTGAGAATTTGGAAGAAGACCTTAAAAGTGCAAGTGGAAAATACAACGCGAAATATTGTATGCTTTTGAACCTTGCCGAAGGAGCAAAAATTCACCTTTCTGCTGTTAGTTCTGCAGATATATTTATTGAAGGTTTTGACGACGAACATGGGAGACCGGTTTTTATGGAGATTGTCATTACAAGAAGTGAGTTTAACGATTTAATCAAATCGGCAATTGACGAAACAATAGAGATGACAAAAAAAATCATCACACGAAATTCACTAACATCAAATGATTTGCAGTTTACACTCATGGTTGGAGGTTCAACTTATATCCCTTATGTTAGACAACGAGTAGAAGAGATACTACAAGTACCTGTAAATTGTGAAATTGATCCAACAACTGCCATTGCCGTTGGAGCAGCTTATTATGCTGCCACTAAACAAAAAGAAATACAAACAGCAAACAAAACAAAAAACAAAACTGTTATTTCGGTAAAAACTGCATATAACAAAACTTCAAAGGAAAATGAAGAGTTGTTTTCCGCACGTATAAAAGGTAATACAGAAGGACTATTTTACAAAATCACACGACAGGACGGTGGTTTTGATTCAGGTTTGAAAAAACTTTCTGAGCGAATTAACGAAGATTTGCCATTGGTTGAGAATGCTTTTAATTTTTTTACGCTTACCATCTACGACAGTCTAAACAATGTTGTTGAAACTGATGTTGAAACAATAGGTATTAATAGTGGTTTTGGTATTAGTGGACAACCTTTACCCGAAGACATATGTCTTGAAGTTGATGATTATGACAATCCAGGCGAAACACGTTTAGCGTTAGTTTTTCAGCGTAATACCGTTCTACCAACAAAACGTACATTAACTTTTCCATTAAACAAAACCGTTTTGAGAGGCACAGAAGATGATGTTATTCGTGTGAATGTCTTACAAGGTTCGCATGAATCATTACCTGAATCCAACAAACTTTTGGGTTTTATTCTTATAACAGGTAAAAGTCTGGAAAGAGATGTATACAAAGGTTCTGATATAGAAATAACTGTTTCGCTTTCCGAGTCACAAGACCTTACTGTTTCGGCGTATTTGAATATGGCAAACCAAGAGTTTAAGGACACATTTAATCCGAAAGAACGCCACACGCCCATAGATTTATTGAAAGAACAGGTTGAGAATTTATCAACAAGATTAGAAGATGAAATTGCGCAGGCAACTGAAAGAGAGGATTACGAAACAGCTAGCGAGTTACACAAACTAGTTAGGGAAATGGAAGAAGTTGCTGAAGAAACCAAATCTTTAACGCTTGATGATGTAACCGACAAAAAATATCAGTTGGAAGACAAAAAAAGAAAACTTGCACAAGAAATAGACAACTCAACAAAAGGGNAACGCATTGCCAAAGCTCGCGATGAATATTTTGAAACAAAAGAAAAATGTGAAAGACTGTTGAATGAAAATGGTAATGATTATGAGAGAAAATCGTTTAACAGTATTATTGCACAAGAAAAAGTACTTTTTGCAACTAACAGTCCAGTGAAAATTCAAGAAAAAACTGATGAATTGCAGGCCATTATCGGACAAATCCGTTGGCGTACACCTAAGTTTTTGTTGGCAATTTTTAATTGGCTTTTGGAGGAACAACCAAAAATGAACAACCAGGTACAAGCAAAAAGTTTGATTGAAGCGGGACATTTTGCCATTAATAGCAATAATTGGGATCGTCTTCGCGAGATAAATTTTGGTTTACTGGATTTGTTACCAAGAGGTGCAAAAGAAGAGGCAACCCATAAGATTGGCTTTGGATTATAGCTAAAGGTACAATAGAATATGGAAGTATCCTGGATATTCCGGTGATATGCACCCACTTGTTAAACTATCATTTTGACAAAATTAGTTCTTTTTTCGGCTTGCCATTTTTACAATTAATTCCCTTTTTAGCGAAAGTGCATGACGAAATGATAAGTTTTTTAAAAAATTTATTTCTTTTTGAATCCTGGCCTTTTTACCGGAAAGTGGGTGGGTATGCTCCGGATTATCCAGAAGCTAAAGCCTTGCACTGAAAGTGCATAGTTTTAACTAACGAACTTGAAAAATAAAACATCCAGATTGAAAAAATCAACATGAATGTTTTTAACATTCAGGTCTATAAGCCACTTATGAGAATACGCCTGTATGATAAAACAACCTTATTTCTTCTTACTCTTTAAATCTTTAAAACGTTTTATTTGTGATATTAAACTTGGAAGCAATAAAAAGCTAATAATTAGGCTGTAAATTAGAAAAATTATTTTGCCGAATAAAAAACATAGGAGTACGCCAAAAGTAATAATAAAAATCATTGCGACTCTGTCTGATAAATCTCTTTTAATTCGATGTATCTCAAATATATTTGCATATGGATTATCCATATTTTTGTTTTTTTCCTTTTCTTGTTCAATTTGGATGTTTTTTTCAATTTCAATCTTAGTGATATTGTCATAGGGAAGAGCTTGATAAAAGGAGTCTCTTATTTGTGTTATTAAATTTTGCAGAGACTTTGAGGGATATCTACATTTATTTACTTCACTTTGAGCTATTTGAACAGCTTTATAAAATTTTGAAATAAGATTATGGTTATTTGAATCGGCAATTCGTTTAATTTGTCCACAAATCAATACTTCATTCAAGAAAATAGATGCTTTTTCATCATCTATTGAAGTATAATAAAGTCCTTTTTCTCTACCATCTTGATCAAAACTACAAGGCACAAGTATTAAATATGTGGTAGAAATAGATTCTAAATCTTGAATTAATTCAAAACAATCAAGTAAAGAATCATTTTCAGAATTATTTGATTTCTTAATATTATTCTTCTCTTCCATATTAATTATCAAATTAATATATAATATTTTATCTTCAGTTAGCTGAATATACACAAACTCACTACTGTCCACTAAAAAAGTGGACGAATAAAAATTAAACAAACTTGGTTCACTAAAACCTAATCGTTCATTGACATTATTGATATTTGATCTGTCACGGATATCCACGTGAGTGCGTTGTATTTGTCAGAAGAATAAATTTATGTGTCTGTCACCTTGATACATATCCACGGTGCGATGGAATTTAAAACAATCAAGCATCTCGACTAATAGGGTGAAAACGTATTTGTCTTTGAGCATAACGATTTGATTATGACCGCAAAGGTAAATTCAAATCGTTGCGCATACAAATGCCTCTTAACAGATTAAATATCAGCTATTTCAAAGAACAATTGCGTTTTTTTAGTGGACACTTATGACACAAACTAATAATATAGGTTTACAAATATACAAAACTCTTCTCTCTCAAACTTAAATCCTGTTCAAGAAAACTCCCCTAAAAAATATATTAAAAAAACCTCTTTCAAACCCACTCAAAAACAAAACTTCTCAATCGAAAAGTCTTCAATCAGGAAGTTTTGATATATACAAATTCAATGGCAGAAAACTCTAAAACTTCGCTTTAAAAATAGTGGAATTTACATTAAAAGCTTAGCTTTATGTTATCAATTCCGCAATTCCGATAGCACACTCTGACACTCAATCGTAGTTTACATTCCCCAAATCATCTTTCGATGTACGCATAATCTCTTGATATGCCATGTTTTATACATGATACACGCATGCCACTTAACCTTTTGTAATCAAACACCGTGCTGCAGCGCTCACACGGTTTTCCCCATCTCTACAATATACGGCGGCTTTGTAAGGAGTACTCTTTGATAGGATATGACTTTCCACATTGTAAAATAAAAAACCATATGAAGACATTAACTTATCAATCGAAAAAACCAGTAGAGACCATCAAAATTGTATCATTCTCAGTACTGCTGATTGTTGGATTCCTGTTCTCCTCTTTCTCGTGCAACGAGGATGATATCGAAACGGAACCCGAAACGATGATTGTCGCATTTGGCGCTTGTTAGCCTCGGTCTCCTACCAGGAGTCGCACTTCAACCCCGAAGGAGTCTCGTGGGCGGGGGCCATCGGCCTGATGGGGCTGATGCCCGGCACCGCCGCCTCACTCGGCCTAGAAACCGATGCGCTGACCAACCCGGCAGAGAATATCCGCGCGGGGGCGGAGTATCTCCGTAAGCTGCTCAACAACTTTCGCTCCGTTGAATCCCGAGAGGAGCGACTAAAGATGGCACTGGCCGCCTACAACGGCGGTATAGGCCACGTGATGGATGCCCGGGCACTGGCCCGGAAGTACGGGGATGACGACTCCCTGTGGGAAGGCCACGTGGAGAAGTACATCCAGCTAAAGCGGCTGGAGCAGTACTA
>JGI24712J26585_10004772_pt1 | contig 10197 bp, 6 predicted proteins | sample BioPla3DNA2_FD_26585 | JGI IMG/M metagenome (IMG submission 26585)
GAACTTAAACCACAATCAATTATTAGATATGGTGCCACTTTCCCAGAAATATCTACTGGTAGAGGAAGAAATAGAGTTACAGTCAAGGATTACCAGAATCTATTATATGATCTTAATGCCTGTGAATCCTTTAATCAAAATCTTATAAAAGGCGTAGCAAAAGAGCATTTTGAACCTGTTTCAAAGCGTCAAGAGAAAGTTAAGATAACTACAATAAATAGTAGGAACTCAGTAAATTTTCAACATAAGATGCAAGATGAAAGACCAAAAACATATACCCTGCAAAAAGATGATTCTTTATCTGTTATTAGTGAAGCTTTTGAAGGAATAACTATAAGTGGTATATCAACTTCTGAAGTTATATTTTCTAATGGTATTACAAAATCTACTGGTGAAGAATTAGATGTTGATATTTATATGACATCTTACCAAGAACAAATGATGAGGCTTGCCTTAGAGAGACATTTTGAAATTGAAAAAGCTAACTTTTGTGGTAGAAATTTTAAAATAAAGACTTTAGCATTGTTTTTTATAGATGATATAGCTTCTTATCGTGAAACTGACGATGGGAAAGAACCATATTTACTTAAAGCTTTTGAAAGTCTACTAAAAGAACGAATTGAAATGGAAATATCTAAATTAACTGAAAATGAAGAGGAATATAAAAAGTATTTAGAAGAGAGCTTTGCTAACATTTCAGCTTGCCACGGAGGATATTTTGCACAGGATAATAGCGATTCAGATGAGGATATAGCTAGAGAAGTAGACATTATTTTAAATGAAAAAAAACAACTTTTATCCTTTAAAAATCCTGATGGTACTTACAATACTCTAAGATTTTTGTTTTCTAAATGGACCCTTAAAGAAGGTTGGGACAATCCTAACGTCTTTACTATTGCAAAACTTCGCTCTAGTGGGAGTGAGAACAGCAAACTTCAAGAGGTAGGTCGTGGGCTTCGCTTACCTGTTGATGAAAATGGAAATAGAATATCTAATGAAGAATTTCAATTAAACTATATTGTGGATTTTACTGAAGCAGATTTTGCACAAAGACTAATAGACCAAATAAATGGGGAACTACCACAGGCTTCTTCTATTTCAGAAGAAAAACTTGAAGAAGTAGCTAAAAAGCGTGGTATGAGTTCAGACGATCTCTTTGATGAACTATATGATAAACAATATATAGATAGAAGAATGAATATTAAGACAGATACAAGAGATGCTTTCTTTTCGGAATATCCAGAATTTACAATAGGACTAGAAAGCGGAAAAGTGAAGGATAGAAATAAAGTAAAACCAAAACCTGTTAAAATTAGAAAGGCAGTTTATAATGAAATAAAAGAACTCTGGGAAAGAATCAACCAAAGATACTTATTATTTTATGATAAGGATTTAGATTCTAATATGGATGGTGTTATTTTATCTATATTAGGGGATAAAGATGTGTTTACAGATGTTACTATGACTAGTTCAAGAGAAATTGTAAAAAGCGATGGAACAGAAATGTCAATTCTTTCTGAATCTGGTGTTCAGTATATAATAGCTAGACCCCTACAATACAATCAATTTCTAAAAAGAATCATGGAAGGAACGCATATACCAATTTTGACTCTACACCATGCAATATCTAAGTATTCAAAAGAAAAGGAGAAAATAAAACCAGAACATATTAATGAAAATACTGCAGGTATTATAATTCAGAAATTTCAAGAATGGAGAAATGAAAACTTACAAGGTAGATTCCGCTATGTAAAAAGTTCAACAAAGGTTGGCTCAACCGCACTATCCTATAGAGATGGGAGTCCTAGAAAGGAAATAGCTCAAGGTAGGATAGGTACAAAGCTTGTAGAAGGCACTCCTAGTGAAAAATATTTGTATGATTCATTTGCCTATGATTCTCCACTAGAAAAGAGAAATATCATGGCTGATATAGAAGAAGTAGTTGTATATGGAAAGATACCACGTAGTAGTATTGCCATACCAACAATAACTGGTGGAATGTATAGCCCCGACTTCATGTATATAGTTAAAAAATCTACTGGTGAAAAAGAATTAAATATTGTAGTTGAAACAAAGGATGTAGAAGATAAAACTAATTTGAGGGACACGGAGGAGGCCAATCTAGAATGTGCGAAATTATTTTTTGAAATTCTATCAGAGGATGGATATACGGTTCATTTCAGAAACCAACTAAATAATAGACAGATGGCTCAGATTATTAATGAAGTTTTAGGAGAGTAAAATTATAAATGGGGGTGTAATTTTGAAGCTTGATAAGGTGAATATAAGGCATTATCGCTCAATAGAAAATATAACTTTAACTTTGCCAAAAAATAAACCTTTAGTATTGTTTGGACCAAATAATGCAGGAAAATCAAATATTCTTTCTGCAATAAATAGAATAATTGGTGAAAGACATCCTACTTATATTGAAATGCTAGATAGTGATTATTTTCAAAGGGATCAAGATGAGTACCCAACATCACAAATTTCTGCTAAATTTTCAGAGCCATTATACTATGACAAGTTTAATAATGGGCAAGATGTGATATCGATAAGCTACAATTATAATGGACAAGATAATAATCATCTCTTTCATGATGGTCGTGGTAATAAATTGTATGCAACAAATGAACAACGTTCTTCTTGTCAGTCCTATTTAATTGATGCGGAAAGGAATATACAAAGTGCATTTAATTATAGTAGTGCCTACTCTCTACTAAGCAAGTTCTCTAGAAAGATTCATGATGCTCTTAGTTCAGAACATAAAGAGGAATTGTCAGAAGCCTTTGAGCAAATTACTTCATCCTTTGAAGGCACTGAGGAATTTTCAAGTTTTTTTAACGAGTTTTCTAATTCTTTAAAGGGAGCCGTAAAAGGTTTCGTACATTCCTTAGCGGTAGATTTTTCAGCTTATGATCCCAATAATTACGCTAAATCTCTTAGAATCTATGCAAAAGAGGGAAATAGTATTAGAGGGTTCGAAGAATTTGGCACGGGGGAACAACAAGTTTTATTGATGGCTTTTGTAAAAGCTTATATGGAAGTATTCTCTAGTGAAAATTTTGTATTAATCATTGAAGAACCAGAGGCTCATCTTCATCCCCTAGCACAGAGGTGGTTAAAGGAATATGTTGTAGAGATGTGCTCCAGCGGTATACAGGTAATATTATCAACACATTCTTCAGAGTTTATTGATGCAGAATATCTGGATGGATTGGTTAGGGTACATAAAGAAGGTGGAATAACAAAGGCGATACAGCTATCGGCAGACCAACTTTGTAATTTTTGTATAGAATCTGGAGTACCTGAAAATCTAATCTCTCCAGAAAATATTATAGATTTTTATTCAACAAAACTTTTTTTAGACCAGTTGAAGGGAATGTTTGCTGAAACAATTATATTAGTTGAAGGGGCTACAGAATATTTTACTTTACCTATTTATTTAAAACGAATAGGATACTCGTTAGCTGAACATGGAACTGAAATAATTAATTGTCGTGGTAAGGAAGCTATTCCTCTATACTGGAGATTATTTAAAGCATACAAATACAATTGTTATGTAATTTTTGACTGTGATCGAGATGCAACAAAGACAGAAAAAACATTTAGCAACATATTCTATGAGGAAATTTGGAAAACGAATGCTGAAAATTGTGTTGTAGAAAATGATTATACTTACTTTGGAAAAGATTTTGAGTCCTACCTAAGAAGTACAATAGAGAATTATGATGTTATGGAAAGAGAAATATCAGAAAAATATAGTATTTCATCAAAGCCAGGGAAAGCTAAAGCTATTGCTCAACATATAGAGGAAGTCCCACAATTTATACATGATATATCTGAAAAACTTGAAATCATCGAGAAGCTAGGGTAAAGCTGAATAAAGTAAAAGACCACACCAGAGATTTTCTTCTCCAATGTGGTCTTAATCTTGCTAACCCTTAAAGCTGTTCACTTAAGTTTTTGTTCAATCCCTATGTGAAAGCTCCTAAATAGTTATTTTTTTTATATATAAAATTAAAGGGTACTGTTTGTGTTTAAATCATCAATATGTTATTATTACAATATACTAGAATAAAGGTGAATAGTTGGTATGAATGAAAAGGATGTTTACATAATAGATTATTTAAATAGCAGAAACTCTATATTAACAACATATATAAGAGCATTTTATTGTATAAATAATTCAGTTTCAGATAAAAATAATGTAGTTAGACAGATAATAGCACTTATTAACATAGTTCAAAATCTTTTTAAGAAAATTGGTGTTGAAAAAATATATATTAATAATTTTTTTAATAATTTAATTAGAATATATAAAAAAGGTATTAATGAAGTTGATTTAATAGTGGAAAAATACGATTATTTTAAAATACTTTATATGGAGTATGATAATTGTATTAAACAAATAAAGTTGGGTGATTTAGATAATAGCTACAACTCTTTTATGAACTTTTTTTTATTAAATGGTTTTATTGAGCGGGAAGATGAAGAAGACGTTTATAATTATTTTATAAAATCAGCCCTTACTAGAGAAATAAAAATATCATATAAAGCGTTTAGAAAAGTAATGTTATATTATACTAAATTAGAAATGACAAAATTAAAAGTTACTCCAGTTTGTCAAATTAAACCGTTAAGCGTTATTCAATCAATTATTAAAAGGCAGGCAATTAAAAAAAGAATTAGTATTGTAGAAGAAGAAATTAAAGATTTATATAATAAAGGAAGTTATCAAGTATTAAAAAATATATTTATGGATCTTTACTATATAGAAAATTATAAGAAGGCTTGTAATAAAAAAATAGATTTATTAGCGATAAGAGAAATTAAGGAAGAATTATTAAGCTTTTATTTACCAAATTATTATGAAGATAATAAAGATTATATTTCTTATGAATTACAGGCTAGAAAATACGCAAACCAAAGACTTTCTTCAATGTTTGCAAAATTTAATATTGAGTTTAAAAATGGTTATTCTTTAGAAATAGAAAATAAAGCTATAGAAGAAAATGAAAAAGAGGATACCAGAATTTATAATGGTAAAAAAATGGGGCTTGATGAAGTATTCCAAATGTTTTCTGCAAACAATCCAAAATTTGTTGATGAATATCAACTTTTAATAGAAAAATAAAAAATAAAACTATAGAATATAATTGTCTTATATGATATTATATGATAGAAGAGTCAGTAGGTGGAAATATGAAAAACAAAATTTTAATGATACTAGTAATAATTTGTTCTATGTTTTTTATAAATAGTATAAATACTAACGCTGCTTTAAGAAAGGAACAGAGTAATTTTTATAATGAAGAGATAAAACTGTTAGCATTTAAAGAAGGATGCCCAATTCTGGGAGATGACATTGACCGTGAAGACGTACATCCTCCTAGGCATTATATTAATTTAGCATTAAGTATTGTTAGATACTCTGGAATAGTATTATTTGTAGTTTTAACAACAGCTGATATTATAAAAGTAATAACTGGTGATGAAAAAGATATGTATAAAGTTGTAGCTAAAAAAATTTATTTACGATTAGCTTATACAATAGCGCTTTTCTTTGTTCCCACAATTGTTAGATTTATTATAACGGTTGTAACCGGTTATAAAGATTGTATATAGGAGGCAGAAATGTTATTCATTGATATGGATCCTGTATGGGAAGGTCTATGGAATATGCTTATAACTATGGTTAGGGGCATTTATTTAGTGTATAAAGCCGGTTATGATATTTTCACTGAATTGGTTACTTTAAACCTTTTAGGAGAAGCTGAAATCCAAGGGTACGTAGAGAAAATATATATGTTAGTTTCGGTTATCATGGCTTTTGTCGTTACCTATAATTTGATATTAATGATTATTGACCCCGATAAAAATCAAAGTGGTGCCCTTGTTGAAAAAATATTGAAAAACATCGTGAAAAAATTAGTGATTCTTGCTATAATTCCATTTGCTTTTACATTGTTATATGATGTTCAAAAATCGATTATGGAATACAATGTAATTGAGGGAATTTTTGCAGTGGGATCGAATTTTGAAGTCTGTGGGGAAGAGTCGCCAGTAAAAACAGAAGGTGCAGGTTCAATGGCTTCAGGTGTTTTGTTTGCTGCTTTTTTCTCTTCTAATGAAAAGGAAGAAAGTAAAGTTATGGCGAAAGGGGATGGGTGGAATCACCAAAAATATGAAACAAATAGCGCCGATACAAACAATGCAATTTCATGTCGAAAAAACGAATGTAGCCTTAAATATGCAAAGGCTTGTATAGCTAGGTTAGGTTATTTGGATGTTTTTGATACTTTTGCAATGAACATCGTTAAAGGGGAAGTCACATTTCATTGGCTTATAGCTTTAATTGCAGGTTTTTATGCTTGTTATGTTATTCTTAATTATGCTTTTGATATGGGCGTAAGAGCAGTTAAGCTTTCGGCTTTGCAAATTCTTGCTCCAGTAGCTATTGCCTTTAGTATTGACCCAGATAAAGAAGAAGTATTTAAATCATGGTTTAAAGAAACTAAAGATACATTTCTATCGGCCTTTTTCAGGATAATTTCTTTAAATTTATCAATTATCCTTATGGCAGAAATAACTAAAGGTTTTTTTGATAAAGACCACAATATAGGTTTTATGGCTGGAGTAATAGTATTATTAGCCCTTTTAACGTTTATGCAACAAGCTCCAAAATTAATAGAAGATGTTCTTGGAATAAAGACAGATGCAAAACTAGGCTTGTTTGATAAATTTAAAGAGTTTGCTTCCCCAATTATGAAGGGCGGAAGGTTTGCAAGGAGGGCAGGTGCGGGTGTGCTCGGCTTTGTTAAGGGCGCAACTACAGGTAAGAGTCTTTTAGCTGCAATTAGAGCAGCCAGAACAAACTACAGGCATGGTAATTTATCAGGAATTGCTGATGAGCAAAGAAGAAGGGATGAGTACGAAAGGAAAAAGGCTGAGTTTGGTGAAAAGCAAACAAAAAAGGACATGCGCGAAGCATATTTAAGAAAACTTTTGGGTCTTCGTAGTCTTGAAGAAGTTAGAGAAGTAGAAAAAATGCAAGAGGGGTTGCAAGATTTAGAAGCAGAACAACAACAAAAGGAAGAAGAAAATCGAGAAGCTTATGCAATGGCCGCTTTGAATAAAAGGTTAACAAGATTTAATGCTGCAAATGCTGAAAGAGAGATGCTTCAACAAATAAATGCGGCAAAAAATATAGTTGAAGCAAAAAAGAATGAAATAGCTGCAATTAGAGCAAAGGATCCAAATAATTTAACTGAAGATGAAAAAGTGTTGCTTAAGCAAGCGGAATTATATGACACCTATTATGATGAAAAAGGGAATGCAAAACAAGGACTAATAGACCTCGAAGCAAAAAGAGAAGAGTTTATAAAAGCCGAAGGAGATCTTTTGGATGCAATAGCTTTTCTAAATCCCGAGCTGCGCAACGAATATATTAATAAAAGAAAAGCGGCTAATGCAGCTAGATCAGCGAATAGGTCAGTTAGTGATAAGATCAAACAAATAGAAGCAGCAAAAGATATAGTTCTTCAAAACGAGGGGGAGGTAGCTCGTATTAAAGCAAAAGACCCAAATAATAGAACTGAAGATGAAAAAGTATTACTTGCACAAGCTGAATTATATGAAAAATATTATGATGAAAATGGAAATTCAAGAAAAGAATTAGAGGATCTTAATTCAGAACAAAAAGGTTATAATAAAATAGAACAAGAGTTGGAAACTTTTAAAGGTAAAATAGCTAAATTTTATGGGAGTATTGATATGACAAATGCACATAGCCAAGCTGAGGCGATAATAAGGAACTTTGAAGAGAAATCTCAACAAACCCTTCAAGATGTACGAGCGGCAAGAGAAGTAGTTTTACAAAACCAAAGAAATATAAATTATATTAGAGGAAAAAGTGAAAAGGATAGAACTGAAGATGAAAAAGCGTTGCTTAAGCAAGCTGAATTATATGACACCTATTATGATAGGAATGGAAATGCAAAACAAGAACTAATAGAGCTTGAAGAACAAGAAACACAAAGTAAGAGTGCTAAAGCTTTATTGCAAAATAGAGAAAAATTCCTTGATTTTGCGAAAGTAAGCTATGATAGAGTTACAGAAGAATATCGAACAGCTCAAAGTAAATTTTCTTCATCATCACGGTCGAAACTTGAGAGTGCTAGAAAAAGTCATTCTGATTATAAAAGTGTGGAACTTGTATATAAACAATTAAAAAACAAAAAACAAACGGGGAAACTAACCAAAGACGAAGAAGCATATTTAAGAAGGATTGAAGAAGATGTGGTGCAGGTTTATTCTCAATACTATGAGGATGATGGAAGAGCAAAACAAGCTTTACAAGACCTTATATTATTAGAAGATGATTATAAAGCTAAAGAAGAAGCATTAATTACAATGCGAAAAGAAGCCGATGTTACTTCAGCGCAACGAATTGCAGTACTTGAAGCAACTCCAAGAAATCCTGGTGAATACGCAGTGCTTGAAGGAAAAATAAAGGCATTACAAGATGAAAAACAAGCTATTATGGATTCTGTTTCTGTTTCTAAACAAACTATTGATAATATTGCAAGCAGAAGGGATCTTGCGGAAGCAGAGGCTATGAAGCCAGATTCTGGTATAAAAATCGGATTAAAAGCAGAAATAAAATTAGATGACAATACAAAAATTGAACTGCCTGGAAGACCAATTTCTTCTATAAATCAGATACAATCAGTATTAGATGATACGAGTGGACGGTATAACGTAACAGCTAAAGATCGACAAATGTTAGAAGAAGCGCAGCAGAAACTTAGAGATTCTGGAAGAATTGCATCATATGGTGAAGATAGAAAATCAACTGAAGCATTTGAAAAAATGTTAATAGAAAATAATATTTCTCGGGAAGCTATAAACAGTTGTATTAATTCATCTGATGAAATAGATTATAACAAGTTAGCGGCCATAAATGGTACAACAACGGTGACTGAAGAAGCTAAACATAAATTTGTAAAAGCTTATTTAGAAACTGAAGATCGTGAAGAGAATCGAAAAAGATTGGAATATTTTATTGGTGAAAGAATGATTATTGCAGTAAGAGATAAAAATATAGTTATGGTGGATACAGCTGATAAGAGGGCAGCAGAGTGTGATAATCAAATTAGTTTATCCAATGAAGCAGCAAGCACTTACAAGTTACAACAAGCTGCAGCTAAAGGGTCAGAGAGGGTTAGGAGTGCAGCAGCAGCTACTGGATATGTGGCAAACCGTAATATGCTTGGAGGCGGCGGAAGCAGCGGGGGTGGCGGCGGTAGTACGCAAGAATAAGAAAGGGGAAGACTTATGCAAAACCAATATATAATACCAGCAAATAGTAAAAAGAGTGCACTCTTTTTGGGATTTTTCACAGGAAGAGATGTAATAGTTGTACTAGTAGGAGTAAGTGTAACGATTTTATTGTTATTACTAATAAAAATGGATACCCTATTAGGACTAACATTAGAGATATTACCAGCAGTAATATCAGCAGCATTAGTCTTTCCAATTCCGAATTATCATAATGTAATGCAATTAATGTTAAATATAATAGAATATTTTACAGAAAGAAGGAAATACTATTGGAAAGGTTGGTGCGTTAAAGATGATAAATAAAGAAACGATAGATGCCAGATATGCGGAAAGCTGGTTACCAGTAAAAGCAATAGTAAATGGAATGATCCAAACCGATGATAAATATTATGTAACAGGAGTTAAAGTACTACCTAAGAATATATTTATAATGGATGAAGGACGTCAAACAAATATATTGTATAATTTAGGTAATTTTTATAATACAATAGATTTTGAATTTTGGTTATTAATAGCAGATAGACCAGTAGATATAGATGTATATTTAGCTCAATTACAAGTATTATATAATCAAACAGCAAATGCTCAAGCAAGAAAGTTAATAATGCAAGATTTAGAAAAAGCAAATAAATTTACAAGTTATGAATATAATGTAGTAGATACGGAGTATTATATATTATTTAGAGAAAAGAATATAGATATAGTCCAAAAGAAGATTCATAANCTAATAAGTGGTTTGGTAGGTGTAGGATTATCAGCAGTACAAACAAGTAACTCAGATTTAAGAATGATTTTAGATAATTATTTAAATGATGGAGAGACTACAGAATTTAAGGCGGTGATGTAATATGA
>JGI24712J26585_10004773_pt1 | contig 10196 bp, 10 predicted proteins | sample BioPla3DNA2_FD_26585 | JGI IMG/M metagenome (IMG submission 26585)
CAGACTCTACGTGTATGGTTAGGGGAAGGAAAGGATGCACAGGAGTCCCGGACCATCTCCTGTTTCTTTTTGGAGGTTATTCCCAATTTCAGGATTCTCACATCCGCACCCTCCCCCAGCCTGCATGCGTGATGAGCGGTAGAACCGCTCATCTCTACTGGCTTCCCGGCGCGCATCACCCTCCCACCGCTATCCCTGGGCCCGGTAACCGCCCGTTTCTGCAATTTCCGGTAATTCGTCAGGTTACCGGTCCCTGACACCGTCGGCTCGAAAGGGGGGCAGCGAGGGTCAATTTCCACTGGAGATTTCCCTCCCCATCCATATTACCAACATAAACCTTCAATTTGACGATATCAGCAGTTCCAACCGCTCGATGACAATTCAACGCGATGGACAGAAAGGTTAAGGTCAGGGGTTCGGACGTAGTGCATGATGGTATCATGAGCGTAGCGAAGCGCAGTGTGCACGTTGCAGAAAGAATGCTTGCTGTCATCCTGCTCATCGCTCTCCTCCTCGTCTCCGGCGCTCTGGCCTGGTCCTGCACGCCTGCCCCTGACGTCGGCGACGGCGTTGAGATCCAGTCGATCGTCGGCATGATACACCCGGACGAGTACCAGACCATCGCGAAGCCGGTGCCACCGGGCGTAAAGACCCTGAAGGTCTACCTCGACTGGAGTGGGCACCAGCATCCCGGAACCGATTCGCTTACCCTGACCATAACTCCGGCGGGCAGCGCCGCGCTCGGCCCCTGCCGTGACGGTGCCGACGGGGGGATGGATGAGAAGATCGCTCTTACCTTCTCAGGGTCCGATTCCCTGCCGCCGGGCACGTGGAACTTCCTTATCTTCGGGGAGGACGTCCCCCCGGAGGGAACGGAGTATACGCTGAATGTCATCTATTACTCCTGAGGGGTGCCGGGCCCCCGTAAGGACCTGGGCCGTGCACAGAGCGACCGTCTCGCTCATAGTTCTTATTCTGGCCCTGCTCCTCCTCTGGAGCCCTGCGGCGGCAAAGATCATCGTCGAACCAGCCCCTCCCGAACTCCCCACTGATGGGATAAACGTCGACGACGAGCGGTTCGTGCCGGTCTGGCAGGCCTACTCGCCGTTGGAATTCCTCACTATCATGCTCCTCATCCACTGCCCGCTCCTTGCGGTGCCCTTCGAGATCATCTGTTCAGCAGGCATCCTTGCGTTCCTCGGCCACCGGACCTCCCGCAACCCCCTGGACCACAAGAAGCGGTCCAGGATCTACGCCTGCATCCGGGACCACCCCGGGATCACGCAGTCAGAGATCACCCGTGTCACCGGGATCAACCGCGGGACGACCCGCTACCACCTCTTCCGCCTCCGTGAGGCCGGCCTCGTCAGTGCCGTAAACCAGGGTGGCAGGGTGGGCTACTTCCAGAGCGGCTACGATGCAACCTCAAAGACCATCTGCTGTCATCTCAGGAACGATACCCGCCGGGAGATCTTCGCCCTGCTCCTCGACCACCCCGGGATCACGCAATCAGAGATAGCCAACGAGATCGAGATCTCCCGTTCAGCGGCTGCCTGGCACCTGCAGAGGCTCGATGCCGACGGATGCATCGCGTCTGATCGTGACGGCCGGGCAGTGCGCTACGCGCTCACCGACGATGCGCTTGAGGTCTTCGAGGTCCTGAAACAGGGAGATCACGGCCGGGCGTGCTGAAAGTGCCCGAGGAAAAGGCTTCCTCCAGGCTGAACCGGAGATGATCCAAACTCCTTCCTGGTGTGGTCCGTGGAGGTATCATCCCGAGGAAGGGGTCCTCTCCCCCCTCATCTGGACGATGGTCTGCCTGGAAACTAACTCTCCCCGGGCGAACTCACCGAAACTCCTCGATCCTCCAGCCCAGGTAATCCTTGATGACCGTATACGCAAGTTCTGGCGGGATCGCTCCCTGCTCGGTGATGATCAGGTCGATGTACTCGGCAGGCGTCACGTCGAAAGCCGGGTTTCTGACCCGCACAAACGGCAACCGCGCAGCCTCCTCCGGGGGAAGCACCTCAGCAGGATCCCGCTCCTCGATCTCGATCAGCTCCCCGAAGATCGTTCTGGGCGCAAACTTATAGGTCTCGGCCGCAACAACAACGTTTGTCCGCGCCTCATGTGCGGCATGGGCGATCTGGGCCGTCCCGATCTTGTTGACCACCGCCCCGTTCACCGCGATGGCGTCGGCACCGACGATGACCAGGTCAACATCGTTGATGAAGTAGCGAACCGCCGAGTCGATGATATAATTTGTGCGGATCCCGGCATCGTTCAGAGTCCGGATCGTGATGAGCCCCTGGTTCCGGGGCCGAACCTCGGTCGCGTAGACCTCGATCTCCTTGCCCTGCCGGTGGGCTTCGAGGATACACCCGAGCGCCGCCTCTGAGTTGCAGTGGGTCAGGAGGACGTCGCCGTCGGAGATGTGACGTGCCCCGATCTCTGCTATCCACCCAATCGCATGTTCTGAGTGTTTGACGAACTCCGCAGCCCGGGCGAGAACGGCCTCCCGTGCAGCCTCCACAGACTCAAAAGAATCCAGGGCGCGCATAACATACCTGACAGCGTTTGGGAGTGAGACGGCCGTCGGGCGGGTGGCAATGAGCGTCTCGGCCGCTCCCCGCATCTCTCGCTTGAAGGCCTCAGGGTCGGATACGTCAAGATCGCGGGCGAAATCAGCCAGCGCTCTCACCGCCGCACGGGCGATCCTGCCAGCTCCCCGGATCTCCATCTTCTTTATGCTTTCCGCCGTCTCAGATAGTACCATAGATCTTCATTGAAGAAACGACCAGAGACTACATAGATTTATTGAAGTGAAAACAAATGTCAGTTGCCGTTGTTTTTGATAGTGCGGGCACACTGCTCAGGACCTACCGCGTAGCACGCGATATCCTCCGTGGCGAGATGTTGACCGAGGTCGAGACAACGACCATCACCTTCGGGGCCGATGGCAGGGTCCTCGTCCTCCTCCACCTCAGTTCACGGGACATTATGGAGGCACCGGAGGACCAGCTTCTCTCCAGCTACCTTCTGGAGCGATCGATCGGGTTTGGGGTCTCATGTTCCCGGCGGGTCATTCCCGCAGATGATGTCGCGGCTATCCTCTACACCGACCAGCGGGCCCGAGTCGGCGATATGCAGGCCTGCATCAGGAAGGTCTGGAGTTGCTGCAAGAAAGAATCGATCGTCGCCATGAACAGCGGCGTGATCCTGAATACGGATATCTCGGGGACCGAGTTCACGGTAACGACCGGGGGGAGGCCGTTTAGCGGCGCCCGGGAGGCTGTCAATGAATTGCACCGGATGGGTGTCCCCGTATACATAGCGTCAGGAGACCGCGTCACCAGCCTCGAGCAGATCGGCGACTACCTCGGCATCCCCCGGGAACGTATCTACGGCGTTGCCACGCCCTCGATGAAAGCCCAGATCGTGGAGGAACTCAAGGAACATTATGACAAAGTTATTATGGTGGGGGATGGCATCAACGACCTGAAAGCCTTCCAGAAGGCAGATCTAGCAATACTCAGTGAACAGCAATCTGATTCGAAGCCAGATATTCTCTACGCAAACACTGATCTCGTGATCCAGGATATCCGCGAGGTGCCTGGTATTGTTGCAGAACTTCTCAAGGATAACCGGAGACCAGGAAAAAGTGCTACAATATAAACTCTAATATGATATCACGAGAAGATTAGTTTAATGAGGAGCTCAAGATGACCCCACCACTCATTACGGTGAAAGACCTCTGCATGGAGTTCAATGGAAACATTGCACTCAAAGACATAAATTTTGAGATAGCAGAGGGAGAGATTGTCGGTATCATCGGCAGAAGCGGTGCCGGCAAGACTGTCCTTATGCATCTTATGCGAGGGGTGGATCAACCCCCGACACGAGGTTCGATAATCTATCATATCGCCGCCTGTGCTGCGTGCGACTACGTCGATGTCCCGAGCAAGGCAGGGAAGCCATGCCCCTTCTGCGGCGGGGAACTCAAGTGCGAGGATGTTGATTTCTGGAGAGAAGAGAACGCACTGATGAAAAGGCGGATCATGCGACGGACCGCCATCATGTTCCAGCGGACGTTCGCCCTCTACGGTGACGACCGGGTGATTGAGAATATCCTGCGAGCGCTCGATGACATAGGCTATCCGCCAGAGAAGGCGATCAACAGGGCCGCAGACCTCATCGATCAGGTTCGGCTCTCCCACCGGATGATGCACATCGCCCGGGACCTCTCCGGCGGCGAGAAACAGCGGGTGGTGCTCGCCCGGCAGCTCGCCAAGGAACCCTTCATACTCTTTGCGGATGAGCCGACCGGCACCCTCGACCCCGAGACCGCGACGCTCGTCCACCGGATGCTCATCGAGAGCGCGCAGATAAACGACATGGCGATGGTGGTCACGTCACACTTCTCGAAGGTCATCGAAGACGTTGCTGACCGTGCCATCCTCCTCGAAGACGGGGAAATTGTGGATATCGGGACCCCGACGGAGGTTATCCAGCGGTTCATGCGAGACTACAGCGACACCGAGCAATACCGGACTGCCGAGGTCGGCGAGAAACTCGTGGTCGTCCGCGATGTAGTCAAGCGTTTCCTCTCGGTCGACCGGGGCGTCGTCAGGGCTGTCAACGGTGTCTCCTTCGATGTCAACGAGCGGGAGATCTTTGGTATCATCGGCAAGAGCGGGGCCGGCAAGACAACGCTCTCCAGGATCATAGCAGGTATCCTCGAACCCACCAGCGGCGAGGTAAACATCCGGATCGGGGACGATTGGGTCGATATGACAAAACCCGGCATCGAGAACCGGGGGCGCGCAAAGGCCTACATCGGCCTCCTTCACCAGGAGTACGACCTCTACCCGCACAGGACGGTCCTTGATAATCTCACCGACGCCATCGGCCTGGAGTTCCCGAAGGAACTGGCGATGCGAAAGGCAATCATCACCCTCGGGATGGCCGGGTTTACGCCCGCGAAGAGCCGCGAGATCCTGGACCGCTACCCCGACCAGCTCTCCGAGGGGGAGAAACATCGGGTGGCGCTTGCCCAGGTCCTCATCCGTGAGCCCCTGCTTGTGGTCCTCGACGAGCCGACCGGCACGATGGACCCCATCACGAAGGTCGACGTGAAACACTCGATCCTCAGCGCCCGCGAGGAGATGGACGAGACGTTCATCGTTGTCTCGCATGATATGGATTTTGTCAGGGATATCTGTGATCGGGTAGCTCTCATGCGCGGAGGGAAGATCATCCAGATGGGGCCGACCGAAGAAGTGCTCGCCCACCTCACGGAAGATGAGCGGAAGGTGATGGGGGCGGGGGCGGGTACTACCCCCTGAGGTGTGAATGATGGAGGTTCTCCTGGACGGAAAACGTGTTCTGATCCCCGAGGGTTCCCGGCTCTCTGACCTCCTCCCTGACCGGGATCCGGAATGCAGTGTTGCTGTCATCAGACCGGTGCTCGAGGAGGAGGCGGAGTCACAGGAGGTCAGGCTCGTTACGTCGGTTGGGGATATGGTCGTCGAGGTGGTGGATCCGGCGCTGGTCTCCCGACTCTTCCGGCCAGGGCTTGCCGAACACCTCCAGCTGCACTGGCAGGACCGCTACGCCGCTGCCTTTGGCCCGTTTGAGTCCGTGGTGAGACCGGCGCGGAGACCGGGCCATTACGAGCGGGGCGACGTCATCCTCGGATGCGGCGGTTACGACCCCGCCCGGTCCTACCTGATATTCTCGCGCATGCGGCATACCGCCGATCACGGTGCCCCGGAGGACGGCGGCGTCGTCGGCAGGGTCGTCGCCGGCAAGGGGCTGCTCGACCGTATCGGTATCGGTGATCGGATCATCGCGATCGAGCGGATACTCAGGCGTGCTGACCGGTCGCACGCAGTCGTTACCCGGGACGGGGACTTCCCGCTCGAGGACGGCATGCAGCTCGTCTCCTATGTTGAGGCCGAGGCGCAGGGCTGGGGGGACGATGGTATCGACACCCGTTCCGCCCGGAGCGTTGAACACTTTCTCCTATCTGTGAAAGGAGGTCGGTTCCGGGTAGACCGTTCGAGCAGCACCCACGTCGTCGATACACACCTGGTCCTGACGAAGGTCCCGATGGAGTTCTCGGGTCCAAGGCTCGAGGGGGTTGTTACCGTCAGGACCGCCGGCAAGTCCTCAGGGGCGGTCTACATCTACACACAGGGCGCATCGGCAAGCCCGGCGCATACCGTTGTCGGGCGGGTGACCCACGGCATCGAGCTGCCCCGGTTCGCCGGGGACGGAGATCTCCTTGCCATCAGGGTCAAACCAGAGAAACTCGACCTGATCGGGTTTTCGCTCGCAGAGGCCAGATCGGTTGCCGCCCGGCGAGGGGTTTCCCTCATCGCTGACGAGACCGGCGACGATCGCGTGGTGGTCGACCAGACCCCGGCGACGACGCTTGAGGTGCTCGCTGCCAGGGAGATCAGGGTCACGACAGAATCGCCTGACAACGTCATCAGTATCACCCTCGACGAGGCGGCGGCTCCCCGCTCGGTCGCGATCTTTCGTGAGGCGACGGGGCTCAAGCATCACGACGTCGGGAAGATGCCGCTCGTCTTCATGTTTGAGGATGTCTTCCTCTTCAGGCCGAAGATCGCAAGAGGCGTCTCGATCATCCCGGAGAACGTTCCTACGGGTGAGGTCCCGGAGTTCACCCTTGCGATGACCAACGACTCCCGGCGGAACGCCGGCATGGTCGGCGTCCGGGCCACACCGAGTGTCGAGTTCGGCCCGACGTCTGAACCGCTCACGGGCACGAACATCATCGGGAAGGTGCTCGACGTAGAGAAGATCGGCCGGTTGCGCGAAGGGATGACAGTGTACGTGAGAGAAGTAAAATGACAGTCGAATACATCCCTGATTATGTGGGCACGGTTACCAAATACGTCTTTGTCGAGTCTCCGTCCATGACCCCCGGGGAACTTGCGCTCAGGGCATATGAGGCCTCTGAAGGTGTCCTGATCAAAGAGACGTGCTTTGGGCTCCAGGTAACGGGCGAACCTGAGGCGGTTGACCGCCTCGTCGCTGAGATACGCACCTTTGACCCCAATCACATCTTCGTCAAGGACCGCGGATTCCCACCCGGCGATCCCCGTAGATGCCGGGCGAATCTCGGTGGGGCGAGGCCGGGTTACCTCGGCCACGAGCGGGAGTTCCGGATCCTCCGTTACATTACCCGCGGTCTTGAGGCGCTTGAACGGGGGGAGGAGGTGCCGGAAGCGGTGCCAGCATACGGGAAGAAACCGGTACTGGATATTAAGCGATTACAAGAACTTATTGATGAGGAGTCCTGAATTCAATGGCAAAGGTGTTTATCTACCCTGCAACGAGCCTCATCCTCTCTGACCTTGTGGCCAGGTTCGGTCATGAGCCGCTCGGGGCAGCCCTCGGTATCAGGGAGCGGATACAGACCGCCGGCGTCGACTCCCCACCCCTGCAGATCACGCCGGAGGAGCCGAAACGCGGCCTGAAGTACGCGGCCGTCGAGGTGCCGTCCGGTGTCCGGGGGCGGATGGCAATCTACGGTCCTCTCATCGAGGAGGCGGAGGCCGCGGTCGTTGTGACCGACGCAGACCTGGCGTTTGGGTGCATGGGGTGCGCCCGCACCGATGAGTTGATTCTCTTCTCCCTGCGCCAGAGCGGTATTCCGATCCTGGAACTGAAGTACCCCACGAATGAGGAGGAGGGCGTGCAGTTCGTCGTCGGTATCAAGAAATTCCTCGAAAATCTCTCGAACGGAGGCGAAGCATGAGTCGGAAGGTGCGGATCGCCCAGCTCTCCTGCGGATCCGAGTACAGTGGTGTCCAGAAGGAGATCTACGATGCTGCCGAGGCGGTGGGCGCGGAGGTCTTCTTCCCTGACATAGCGCTCGCCGATGTCGAGCAGGCAGTCGAGAGGTTCGGACTGGATGTCCGGAGCGCTGACTTAAAACTGATGATTGCCCGGGGCATGGCACTCGTGGATGAGAAGGTGGATGCAGATGCGGTCTTCATCGGCACCTGCTTCCGATGCGCTGAGGCAGCGATCGTCAGAAACGAACTCAGACGGTATATCCCCGAACACTCGCGACTGCCGGTGGTGAGCTACTCCTTCACTGAACGGACGACCTCAGGGACCCTTCTTACGAGGATGGAGGCGCTGACAACCATCGCCCGGCGGAGAGCACTCCTCGCCCGCGAGGAGCAGACCGGGATCACGATGGGCGTCGACTCGGGCTCGAGTACCACAAAGGCAGTCGTGATGAAAGACGACGAGATCGTCGGCACCGGCTGGCATCCGACGATCGAGGTGCTCAAGAGCGCCGATGCCGCGGTCGTGGACGCGCTCGAGATGGCAGGGCTCGAGCGCGATGACATCCAGGCTATCGGCACCACCGGATATGGGCGGTTCCTGGCGGGGAGGCATCTTGAGGCCGATCTGGTCCAGGAGGAACTGACGGTGAACTCGAAAGGTGCTGTCTACCTCGCTGATCACCAGCGAGGCGCCTCGACTGTCATCGATATCGGTGGCATGGACAACAAGGCGATCAGCGTCATCAACGGTATCCCGGGAGCGTTCACGATGGGTGGCATCTGCGCTGGAGCCAGCGGCCGGTTCCTGGAGATGACCGCGAAGCGTCTTGGGGTGGACATCACCGAGCTCGGCCCGCTTGCCATGAAGGGCATAGGAAAGAACGTCCCGATGAACAGTTACTGTATTGTCTTTGGGACGCAGAGCCTGGTGAACGCGCTTGCGGCGGGAAGTACCCCTGAGGACGTGGCGGCTGCGGCCTGCCATAGCGTCGCGGAACAGGTCTTTGAACAACAGTTGCAGGAGATCGATATCAAGGAGCCGGTGATCATGGTCGGCGGCACCTCGCTGATCGAGGGGCTGGTCTACGCGATGGGCCAGCTGCTGCAGACGAAGGTCCTCGTCCCGCCCCACTCACAGTACATCGGCGCGGTCGGTTCTGCCCTGCTTGCATCAGGATTTGTCAAGGGAGAGTAGATGCCTCAGTTGAAACAAATCGTGGTCGAATCACCCGATGATGTCGGAAGGGAAGCCTATGAGCGGATCGCGGCTGATGTGCTCCAGGACCTCGATCTGACCAAGGTGATCGAGCACCTGCATATCTACATTGACCCAGAGGTGCCGATATTCGTCGCTGCCGGGCGCCTGCGCCATATGCCGCGCGCGATCCGGGTCAGTGACTTCGCGAACGTCAACATCGGCGAGGAGACAATTGTTCTCGATATCGGTGACGAGACCTACCTTGCGCCGCTGCTCCAGAAACTCTGGGTCCGCTACGGGAAGGAGAACGTCGACCAGCCAGACCGCTTCACCATCGTCCTCCCGGCCGGGGTGGCAGGGGAGGAGGACCTTGAGCATATGGCGGTCGCCGATCCGAGCGAGACGCTTCACAAGGATGTCATTTATGCGCTCCAGTACATCGCCCCCGAGGGGTTCAAGGTCCGCCGCCAGTATATCAAGGACGAGAAGTTTTACTATGTGGCAAGCGAGGATACCCTGCCGCACGATATCGTGGAGACGGCTGTGAAGCCGCTCTTTGAGAAGATGGGGGTGACGTTATGACGACGCTGGTTCCGGTGACCTACAGGGGCGGAGTCTACCGCCACGATGAGGTCATGGACCTGATCGACGACCTCGGAGGGTATGTCGTGCAGAAACACGTCATGGCCCAGGAAGTCGTGCTCCAGTCGTTCGTGCCACGGGACGATATCGATCTGATACGGGAGATTGCAAAACCGCTTGCCGGTGAGGTGGTCGAGGCACCCCTCGTCGGAACCGAGATCGCGGTGGTCAGCCCGAGCCTGGAGATCCATCACCTGCCCCACACCGCCTGTGACATCGCCGAGTATCTCAGGCGGGCCGGCGCGAAGACCAACATGGTCGGGCTTGCCCGGGGTTTTGGAAAACGGATCGCAAACCTCAACGACGAGGAGCGGGACGTCATCAACGAGCATGACCTGGCGGTCTACATCCTCGGGAACTTCGAGGAGTGTATCAGGGAGAAGTTTCCGGCGCTCAGGCGAGGGATCCAGGTGCCGATCGTGGTGACCGGGGCGCCTGATCGGGAGACGCTGGTTTCGATCATCGACCCGCCGGTCGAGGGTTATGTCGGGGGGATCGGCCGGATCATGCACCGGTTTAAGCGCCCC
>JGI24712J26585_10004777_pt1 | contig 10188 bp, 8 predicted proteins | sample BioPla3DNA2_FD_26585 | JGI IMG/M metagenome (IMG submission 26585)
TGTTCCGTCAGATGATATCGCTATCACCCGCCGTATCTCGGTTTCGCCGTTGGTGATCATATTAAAAAGCGCGTTTCTCTCGGCGCAGACGCCTAAAGAACAGGCGGTATCGACGCAGACTCCGACGTAAATCTTCCCGGACGCCGATTCCACCGCCGCCGCGACGCCTCCGGCTTCGATAATTCCCGACAAAACGCCGGGGTTCAGCGTCTTCTTCGCCGCGTCGTAGAGCTGTTTCCAGATTTTTTCCATTTTAACGCGCCTTTCTCTGGGTTTTATTGAAATATTATGCCGTTTTTTGCCGAATGTTCAAGACCTTATTTGTGATACAATTATCCCTCGCTCGCTTCAGCTATCTTTTCGCAGAGTTTTTCGATGGATTTCAATATCGCCGTCTCCGCCTTAGAATATTCGGAGGCTAAGTTTTCGTTTTTCTTCTGGATAAGCGTTGAGAAGGAATAAAATACTTTGCTGAAATTCGGGTCGAAGCCGAGATAACTGGCTCCGATGTCGGAAACGTAGCTTGACTGGATTATATCGATCATGGCGAGCGACTCCTCGTCGCGGGTACTCTTGCCGCGGATGAGGATTTCGTTCTGGGCGTTCAGGACCGGGGCGCTTTCATAACAGAACCGCTCAAGCGCCGCGCCGACAAGTTCCGGCGACTGTATCGTCGTCGGAACACAGACATAGATAGGCCACGGGAAGACGTAATATTCTTCCTGCGCCTCGTTGTATTTGGGCAGCGGAAGTATTCCGAAATCGACGTCGGCGCTGCGAAGCCCGACGATTCCGCCGAGGCTTCTTATCGAAAACAGCGAGAGACCGCTTGAAAATATCTGTCCGTCGGCAACATGACGGAAATATCCCTGGCAGACGGAGGAGTCGGTGAAGTAGGAGTAAGCCTTTTCAAAGACATCAAGTATCTTTTCGCTGTAAAACACCAGCTTTATCTCATCTCCCTCGGCGACGGAGCATTTCTCGCCGCAGGCATATGTGATATCGCAAAGCGCCTCGGTAAGGTCGCCGGAATAGCCGCATTGGTCGTTTATCCCGATCTCTCCGTCGCCGTCAAGGTCTACCGAAACGCCGCGGGCTTCCTGATAGAACCGGTCGAAGGTCCATTTGCCTTCGTTTACCGCTTCGTAGTGATTGTCAAAGCCGTAGTTTTCCGAGATATCCTTATTAAAAACAACGGCGGAGGGGTTTTGAAGCAGCAAATCCCCGGCGGCGTAGAATATCTTTCCGCCCAGCCGCATCGACTCAATGACCGGCTTGTCCCACCACGGCGCCTCCAGGTCGACTCTTGTCAGGTCGTCGAGCGGATAAAGCGCCCCGGATACGACATAATCCTGAAGACCGTAAATGCAGTGGGTAAAGACAATCTGATAGGCGTCGTCACCGGCTTTTACCGTCTTCATGACGGTAAGATGCGTGTCGGTGTCCTGTCCCCAGTAGTGTTCGATTTCGATTCCCAAAACCTCTTCGACATTTGCGGCTCTCCGGTAAGCCTCGTCATTTACCGCGTCTCCGTCTATCTCCTCGGCAAACAGATACTTGCAGGTCGACCATTGAGGCGCGATTAAGGAAACTTTCTGACCTTTTAGGTCGAGATCGGAGGCGTCCGGCGGCGGATATGTCGTTTCGGCTTCTTCCGCCTCGGCTTCGGTTATTTTGGCCGATGTTTCGTCGGAAACGGCGCCTTTGTCTCCCCCGCAGCCGAAAAGGGCGGCAAACAAGAGCGCGGCAAGCATAAGCGCGGTTAATCGTTTCAAAAGAGCTGACATTAATATACCTCCCCATAATAAAAAAGCGCGTCTGTTTTTGCAGACGCACGGATTCTTTAAAGACAACGGTGCCTGTCTCTGCAGCCTTATTATATATCCGACTGCGGAGAGATATATTGACAAAGTGTAAAATGTTGAAAGAAAATTTATCTTTCTGCGGAATTTCTCTCTTTTGTCTCCCGATACTTCCCGAGCAGCTCCGGAAATACCGATAAACTCCGCTCAAGAATCCCGTTGAGATAAGCAATCGCGGTGCCGTAGTTGGTGAAGGGAACTCCGGCGTCGACGGAACATTTCATCCGGTATTTCACCTCCCTTGAGCTAAGCATGCAGCCGCCGCAATGGATTACGAGCGAATAGGGGGAAAGGTCGTCCGGGAAGCTGCCGCCGCCGGTCGATTCGATTTTCAGCTCTTTTCCGGTGTATTCGCGCAGCCAGCGGGGGATTTTCACCGTTCCGATGTCTTCGCACTGGCGGTGATGGGTGCAGCCCTCGGCGACAAGCACGGTGTCGCCGTCGCCGAGGCGCTCTATCGCGGTGACGCCGAGTACTGCGGTTTCAAGAAAGCCCTTGTGCCGCGCCATGAGGATAGAGAAGCTTGTCAGCGGCACATCTTCGGGGGTCGCCGCAGCCGCTTTGGGAAAGACCTGGCTGTCGGTTATCACCATTCTCGGCGGGGATGCCAGCTTTTCAAGTCCGGATTTAAGCATATCGTCTTTTAAAACGAGAGCCGACGCGCCGGCGTCAAGCAGGTCGCGGATAGTCTGCTGCTGCGGCAGTATCAGCCGCCCTTTCGGCGCCGCCGAGTCAATCGGCGCAACCAGAACGGCGATGTCTCCCGCCGAAACAAGGTCGCGGCAGATCGGCGAATCCTCCTCTTTCGGCGCAAAGCGTCCGAGGAGCAGCCGCAGTTCGTTTATGTTGTATCCGGTTTTCGCGCTTACGTATATCTCGCCCTCCCCGGCTTCGGGAATTGCCGTCAGCAGGTCGGATTTGTTGTAAACGATGATGTGAGTCAGCTCCTTTTCCTTAAAAAGCCGGAGCAGCTCTTTATCTGTATCGGTTATCCCCGTCGCGGCGTCGGCGACAAGCACCGCAATATCGGTTTTATTCAGCACCTGTCGGGTTCTCTTTACCCGAAGCTCCCCCAGCTCCCCCCGGTCGTCAAAACCGGGGGTGTCTATCATCATGCAGGGACCGAGGGGGAGCAGCTCCATCGCTTTATAAACCGGATCGGTTGTCGTTCCCGCTATGTCGGAGACGACGGATAGCTCCTGCCCCGTCACCGCGTTTATAAGGGAAGATTTTCCGGCGTTGCGGCAGCCGAAGAAGGCGATGTGTATCCGCTCGCCCGACGGAGTTGCGTTAAGCGACATGTTTTTGTTCTCCGATTTGGTTAATATAAATTACATTCCCGCGCTTGCCGCAGAAGACGGCGAGAATATCTTTGCCGCCTGTTCGTCCGTCAGCTCAATGTCGAAGACGTCCTTGTAGTATTTTTTCGTCTCGCCGATGATATCTATATCGGAAAAGAGTTCGGGATAAGCGGTCTTAGCCATCCAGAGCAGCGTTATCGGGGTGTCGATGCCGGGGGTGTAGCTGCGGTAGATGCCGAGCGGCATTTTGTAAACCCGTCCGTTCTTGACAGCGTCGACGCCGCTCCAGTCCCAAGCGCCGATTGTGTTGTTTTTGAGGTCGTCCGGCTTTGCCGGGTTAAAGTTGGTAATGAAAATCAGCTCGGGGTTCCACTCGTAAATTTGTTCCATGTTGACCGGAACTGCGTTGTCTTTGTCAATTTCAGCGGCGACATTTTTCGCTCCTATCGAGTCCGCCCACCACTGACCGAAGAATTTCGAGCCGGAAGTTGCGATGTTGGAATCGGAATACCCGAACAGGAAGAAGACAGAGAGGCGTTCTTCGTCGGAAAGCCCGCTTACCCGTTCTTGTACAAGGTCAAACGCCTTTTTTGAATAATCGGCTACCTTATCGGCGCGGTCGTTTTCCGGGAAGATTTCGGAGAAGAGTTTAACCCAGTGATTCAGCGTCTCGATGCAGTCGTAATCCCATTTGTTTACCGATATCGCAAGGGCGGGAAGACCGGCGGTTTTGAGCAGCTCGCCTTCCTCCGGGCGGGAGGCCGAATAGAACACAATATCCGGGTCGAGCTTCAAAAGCTCCTCTATATTGATGTTCGTGCCGTCTATCCAGCCGGTTTCGGCTTTGAGGATTTCCGGGTACAGCTCGCCGAGCAGCGAATTTTCCGCCGCCGTCATCGACTGCTGCGGCATCGCGATAATTTTTGACGCGGAATTGAAGAAGACGGAAAGCGCCGCCGGAACCGGATAGATATCGCAGACGGCAATTCGGTTTATCTCAGCCGGAACTTCGACTTGCCTGTCAAGATGATCGGTCACGACGCGGGTTCCGGTTTTCGGCGCTTCGGCGCCGCAGGATATGAGGACGGCGGAAACAAGAACCGCCGCAAGCAGGATTGAGAGGAATTTTGTCAGTTTTTTCATGTCAAATAAGCTCCTTTAAAATTTTTTCGATGGATTCGGTAAGGTCGGGAATCGACTCGCGGAATATCCGCCCGGAGTAGGCTTCATGCGGCAGCGCGATGAACTTTTTTCCTTTTGCAATCGGCGCGTAAAGCGGATCGGCGATGACCGTCCCGGCGTTTTTCAGTTCTTCGGAAATTGCGTGTTCATCGGACACCGAATCGGCCGGTTTTGATTTTAATCGGCTTTCGAGCGGACATACCGGACATGCGCTTATCCCATGCTTTGAGAGCGCCGCGCAGAGAGAGGAAGCGAAGACGTATTCGCCTATTATGGCAACCGAGGCGGCATCGCCGATAAGCTTATCCGCAGGGATTTGATTCCGCTTCTCCGCGTCCGCCGTCTTTATCGCTTCAATTATATCGGGGATAAATCCGGATATCGGAGTTCCGATGACATACGGAATGTTGAACCGCCTTTCAAGCGTCTTCGCCGCTTTAAGTCCGGTTTCCGAAACGACTAAGTTCACCCGCGCCGACGCCGATTTTTCGATATCTTCCGGCGAGCTTCCCATCGCCCATGAGGATATTATCTCGATGTCGGCGGCTTTGACGGCGGCTTTTATACTGTCTTCTATCCCGACATAGGAAAAGTCGAGGGGGGTCAGCCCCAAAATATTCACCGAAATGGCGGCGGTTTTCTCCGTATTCTTTACAAAACGGCTTGCAATCGCATCAAAGGCAAGCGCCGCGCCGCGCAGATAGCTGTGCATTCCGTCGGTCGGAAGACCGAAAGAGGGAATCCCGGTTTCGGCTTCGATAAGCCTCGCAAGCGCCGGAATATCGATGCCGCACATCGCCGGAATAGTTGTTCCGGCAAGCGCGATAAAGCGCGGATTAAGCTGTCTTGCGGCTTCGCTGATATCGCGCACCGTTTTTTCGTCGTCCCCCATCAGCGCCTCGTGTTCGGTCATCGCGGTGATGAAGACAAGGCTGTCAAAGTCATACCAGCGCGGCTCGTCGTGGGTGGTGTAGGTGGAGTTGCAGCCGGAGGCGTCGTGCATGACGCTCATCCCGCCCAGCTCATACAGCGCCGAGCAGACGCCCATCGCGTCGGCGGCGTAGAGCGAGGTGTTTACATAAGTCTGTCTGACCGGTTTTACAGGCATCCGCCGCACCCCCATCCTTTTATCTGTACAAGTTTTTTCGTGTCTTTCGGAGTTTTGTATGCGTCTTCCATCAGCGCCATCAGCCGGATTATCCCGCCGAAGCCGTACAATCCGTCGTTTTCGACGATATTCACGAAGCGATCGGTTCCTAAAAAATACGCCGCTTTTTGTCCCAACGCGAGATAATTTGACTGTGTGCGGTCGGTCTTCCGCATCATCACATTCACCGTCGGCCAGAGTTCGATATCCGGGCGGATTTCCGAAAGCTTCTCATATGAGGCTTGCTCCTCTTTGGAATATCCGTCGCCGTAGATCCGCTTTACGTTAAATCCGCGGGAGGCGAGGAAATACGCAAGTCCGATTGGCTTGTATGTAAGAGTGTAGTCTATCGCGACAGGCGTGTCGCCGATGAGCCGTAGCGCCCGGGCAGCCGCCGCTTCACATTCGGCTTCGAGAGAGGAATAATCGGGAACGTTTACGCCTAAATATCCGGCAAGCTTCTCATATCCCGCCTTGATTTCGGTATAATCCCAGTTGTACGGCAGGTAGATTGTTTCAATTCCGAGCCGTCTTTTCAGCTCTTTGCCGGCGGGTTTTGCCGCTTCGTTGAAGATTATCGCCGCCGACGCCTCTCCCATCGAAAGATAGCCGTCGTAGTCGGAAAAGTCCTGAATTTCGGAGACGGAAAATCCGGCGGAGCCGATAAGCTCCCGCAGTTCTCCTTCCGGCGTCGGAAAGTCGCTGCCGACGAAAATCAGCTTTTTCGGGTCGTGATTTTGTTCTTTCAGTCCGGCGTAAAGCTGCTTTCGCATCAGCTGATCCGGCGTCAGCCCCGACTTGCGCATAATCGGGTTCATGTAGCAGTTTATTATGTCAACTCCCGGGTGGTTTTCCCGCAGCGTTTTGTAGACGAGCGGCAGGTCGCAGCCGATGAAGTGATGAACGCAGCTTGTGTAAAGCAGCACCGCCCGCGGCNTTTTTTCAAGCCGGGAAAGGATGTCGCCTACGCCGTCGATGATGAGCGTTTCCATCCCGCCGGAGGTGATGTCGTTCTCATGGATGTTTATCATCGAGAAGCGATCCATCGCCCCCATTTCGGCGGCGGTCAGCACGACGCCTCGCAGGCAGGCTTCGGCGCAGACGAAAATAAGGTGCGCTTCGGGGAGCAGCATCCCGACGTGGACGATGTTCCAGGTCCCCCTCGCCGGTGAGGAATATTCAAGCCCGCCCGCAAATTTCGGCGGCCAGGGGGTTTCGCCCAAATTAAGGCTGACGGCGGTGTTTTCGTTTAATCTTCTGATCATTGTATATTTATACCGTTTTTCTTCATAAGAGGGATGTCGGAGGAGTAAGTGTATTGACAATCCGGCGAATGTGTTATATAATAAATATAAGCATTTATTACAAAAGGTTGTTTACATAATGTTTGATATATTGGCAATTTGCGCAGTAACAATACTCTTGCTGCTGTCTTTGGGTCTCGATTCCGAAGTCATACTCTCGAAAACCGGCGCTTTCTGCATAATCGGCGGGATTGTCGCGCTGATACATATGCTTGTTTATACCGTTTGCCGAAAAACGGAGAGCGTTCTTCCCGAGCTTGTTCAAAAGCTTTTAAATGATTATTCCCCGGATGTGTTTTCGCTGATTTATTATCTTTTGGCTCTGCTTGCGGGCGGGTTTTTCATTTATATTTCAAAAAAGCAATCGCCGGGAAAATGGATTTTAACGCTCGCGCTGTCGTCGGTATTTTTAATACTGACCTGCATAAATATGTATTTGTCGTTTTCCTTCGTTTCGGTAACGCTTTTTGTATCGTCGGCGGCGTCGGTTTTGACGGCTGTAAAGCATACGGCGGCTCGCAAATGAAAACTTTCATATGAAACCGGATGAAATTCCGGTTTTTTATTTCACAGCGATATCCCGTTGTCTTCCATTATCTGAGCGGCAAGCGCGCGGTACTCGTGCGCCATGTAGGAACATGGATAAGCCTCCATCACCGTAGCTCCTTTTTCTTCTGCGTCGGCGACGGTTTCCGACCTCGGCAGGACGCCGACTATCCTTGAATTTATGTCGGACGCAAGCTCCTCGACCTTTTCCCGCTCGTTTTTCACATCGCGGCGGTTGAGTATCAGCCCGCCGAGGGTGGCGTAGCCGCGCCCGCGGAAGTTTTCGACAGCGATGGCGATATTCGCGGCGGCGTGGATAGCCATGTTTTCGCCGGAGGTCACGATATAGACCTTGTCGGCGTAGCCGCTGCGCATCGGCATCGAAAATCCGCCGCAGACGACGTCGCCCAAAACGTCATAAAAGACGACGTCCGGCTTGTAGATTTCATATGCGCCTTTCTGCTCCAACTTTTCAAGCGCGGCGATAATCCCGCGGCCGGCGCATCCCAGCCCCGGCGTCGGTCCGCCCGCTTCGACGCAGATGACCCCGCCGTAGCCTTCAATCACCATGTCGGAGAGGGAAAAATCGTCTCCCCGGTCGTGGATTAATTCAAGGACGGTCTTAAGCGGCTTTCCTCCGCGGAGATAGAGAGTCGAGTCGGCTTTCGGGTCGCAGCCTATCTGCATTACGCGGAGATTTTTTTCGGCTAATGCCGCCGAGAGATTCGAGACGGTGGTGGATTTTCCTATCCCGCCTTTTCCGTAAACAGCCAATTTAATCATGATTTTATTCTTTCTCGCCGAATCTGCGGCGGTTTTTTATACAACTTCGGCTCTTCCGATATCCGCGCTTTCATCGGCGGCGGTGGTTATCGTTTTGACGGTAACGCCTCTCACGGCGCCGAGGGATGTCGTGAGCGCGTCGATCTCTTTTTTGTCGGCGTCGGCGGTGACGTTGAGTATCGACACCCCGGCGCGGCGGTAGGGCATTCCCATCCGCCCGACCAATATCCCGGAATATGATTCAAGTATCGCGTTTATCTTCTCGACCGCCGAATGTTCCCGGATTATCATCGAGATTACCGCGAGTACCCGCCCGCCCGGCTTTTCGGCCGGAGCGTCGCCCGACGCAAGCTTCAGGGGGACGACCGTCCGTGCCGACGTTCCCGCTCCTTCGACCGAGCCTATCACGGCGTCGACGCCAAAGAAGCGGCGGATGTTGGTTTCGGTTATTATCTTCGCCGAGTCGCCGAAAAGGTATTCGCCGCCGGGGGCGAGCAGCAGCGACTTGTCCGTCCGGCTCAGCGCGTGCGCGGGGTAGTGGGTGTTGAATACGCACGCCATGCCGGATGCGGCAAGTTCGGACAGGGTGTCGAGTATGATAAGCTGATTTTTGAAGTCGAGGTTCGATTCCGGCTCGTCGAGTATCATTATTTTCGGTTCCGCCGCGAGGGCGCGGGCGATAAGCACAAGCTGAAGCTCCCCGCCGGACATCTCGCCGCAGCGGCGATTCGCAAGATGCGCAACTCCCAGCCGCCGAAGCGCCGACATCGCCGCGTCCTTGTCCTTTTTTGACGGATTTGAGAAGACGCCCCCTCGCCCCGCGCGCCCGAGCAGCGCCGTTTCGTATGCGGTATAGCCGCCGCAGACGCCTTTTGCCTGCGGCACGTACGCGATCCTGCTCCAGAGCCTTGACGGCGGCATCGACGAGATTTCTTCGTCGTCGAGAGTGCAATTTCCGCCGTCCCACTTGAGGAAATTCATAATGCAGCGGAGCAGGGTGGTTTTCCCGGAACCGTTCGGACCGAGTATCGCGACAAGCCGCCCCGGTTCGATATCGATTGAAAGGTCTTTTATTATCGGTTCGCCTTCCCGGTAGGAAAACGAGCAGTTTTTGAGCGAAAGTTTCATTTAACGCCTCCGTTCCCGTTCTCCCGGCGCATAAGATAGATAAAGAAGGGCGCGCCGATAATCGCGGTCAGTATCGAGACGGGAATTTCTGCGGCAGTAAGGCTCCTCGCCGCCGTGTCGACGGCTATCATGAACGCCGCGCCTGCGAATATCGACGCGGGTATCAGCCGGCGCTGATTTGAGCCGAATATCAGCCGCATCATATGCGGCACTAAAAGCCCGACCCATCCGACCTGCCCGCACATCGAGACGCAGGAGGCGGTTATTGCAGTCGCGCAGACGACCGCCGCGATTCTAAGTTTCTTCATGTCGACGCCGGAACTCCGCGCTTCGTCGTCCGAAAGGGAAAGCAAGTTCAGCCGCCAGCGCAAAAGAAAGAGGACGGTTATTCCGATAATTATCAGCGGCGCGCCGAGCGCCATCCCCGCCCATGACGCCGACTGCAGCGAACCCATCAGCCAATAGGTGATTGACGGCAGCTTGTCGTCGGTGTCGGCGGCGAATTTAACGAGGGAGATAAGCGCGTTGAAAAGCGACTGTATCATTATTCCGGCGAGTACCGCCGCCGACGTGCCGTTCCCCCTTGTCGGCGAAGTGAGTTTTGTCAGTACGACGGCCGCCCCTCCGAAAAGCAGCGCGGATAGCTGTATCGGGAATATCCCGCCGCCAAGGAGTATCGCCAGCGCCGCACCGAACGACGCGCCGGATGCGACGCCCAATGTGTCCGGAGTGGCGAGCGGGTTCTGAAAAAGTCCCTGATAGGCGCTGCCGGAAACGGCAAGTCCCGCCCCGCAGAGCGCCGCTAAGATTATCCGGCGAAGCCTCATGCCGATGACGGCGTCGGCTCTTTCCGCCGACCCGCCGGTGAAAAACCGCATGACCGCCCCGGCGAAATCGGCAGGGGAGACGGAGAATCTTCCGATAAGCAGCGCCGC
>JGI24712J26585_10004778_pt1 | contig 10187 bp, 12 predicted proteins | sample BioPla3DNA2_FD_26585 | JGI IMG/M metagenome (IMG submission 26585)
CGGGAAACAGAACCCATGTATGATAATTACGTCCAAGACCTGCTCAGACAGACCTATAATCTAGACAGCCAAAGCTCGGCCAGCCGGATAATAAAGGTGCTGGGGCCAGGTGAGTCACAGGTTGAGGATATGCTCACTGAGGTTATCGAGCAGGCCGAGAACTATAACTTGGCCTTGTTGGCCCGGGATGGTGAAATAGACATTCGCTTGACCGCTGAGGGTAAAGACTATCAAGAGAGTCTGATGATTCTAGATCAAATCACCGAACAGATAAACCATAGGATGGGTAAAAGCGTTTTCGGTTATGATGATGATACTTTAGTTGGAGTAGTGGCTCGATTATTAAGTAGCCACAATATGACTCTGGCAGTAGCTGAGTCGTGTACCGGGGGACTCCTGGGCAAGATGATCACTGATGTTTCTGGCAGTTCCCGATTCTTCTGGGGTGGTGTTATCAGCTATTCAAATCAAGCCAAACAGAAAGTGCTAGGAGTAAAAAGCGTCACTCTCCATGATCATGGGGCAGTGAGCCGAGCCACTGCTCTGGAAATGGCCCAGGGAGTAAAACGCTTGGCTGGTACTGATTGGGGAGTCTCTATAACTGGAATAGCCGGGCCAGACGGGGGCAGCAAAGAAAAACCGATTGGATTAGTATATATAGCTGTAGTTGGTGACAACCTGGAACAAGTGCGGGAAATGCATTTTGTAGGCAGCCGTGATGCNATCAGAATGCTGTCAGCAAAATCAGCCCTTGATTTACTGNGGCTACAATTAGTTTAAGGAGTAAATAGATATGCGGCTTTTTACAGCGATACCGGTTCCCGACCAAATCAAACAATATGCCGGTACAATTAGAAAAGAGCTGGAGAATACTGGTGCAGATGTGAAATGGGTAGAAGAGGAACAATTACCACCTAACTCTTAAATTTTTAGGTGATGTATCTCCTGATGCTCTGGAACAGATCAATGACTTTTTGGAAGGAGCGGCCGTGTCCAGTCCCTCTTTTCGGTTACGACTACAGGGAATGGGGTTCTATCCCCATCGCAGACGCCCTCGAGTAGTATGGATAGGAATTGACGGGGAGTTAGAAAAGGCCTTATTTCTCGGAGATCGCGTCGATGCGTATTTAGCTTCCTTGGGATTTGAGGTGGAAAACCGACGTGATTATCATTTGACCATGGGCAGAATCCGATCAGAGCGAAATATCGATGACCTTGTTAATACGGTTCTGGCCCGAGAAAATGAAATTCAAACCAATTTCTTCTCGGTGAGAGAATTCTATCTTATGGAAAGCCAGCTCACTTCCAGCGGACCTATCTATACCATAAAAAAGAAATTTAGCCTGGATTAACGATGGAGTGTTGACATAATAGACCAGATACTCTTATAATTTACTCAAGGCGAACATATGTTTGAGGAGGGGAGCACGTGGAAGTTTTGGAGAATCAGGGTAAACAAGAAGCGGTTAATAATGCTATAAAAAATATTGAAAAGCAATTTGGCAAAGGCTCAATTATGAAATTGGGTGAAGCGGCAGCCATGAATGTAGAGGTTATTTCTACTGGTTGTCTGTCATTGGATATGGCTCTTGGGGTGGGCGGAATTCCCCGAGGAAGAGTAATTGAAATATTTGGTCCGGAATCCTCTGGTAAAACTACAGTCGCTTTATGCTGTATTGCTCAGGCGCAAAAAGAGGGCGGAATGGCAGCTTTTATTGATGCGGAACATGCTTTGGATCCACTTTATGCCAAGAACCTGGGTGTGGATATCAACAATTTATTAGTATCGCAGCCGGACTCAGGAGAACAGGCCCTGGAAATTGCCGAGGCTTTAGTAAGAAGCGGAGCCATCGATATAGTGGTTATTGATTCCGTAGCAGCATTAGTACCCAAGGCGGAACTGGATGGAGAAATGGGAGATGTTCACGTAGGGTTGCAGGCCCGCTTAATGTCCCAAGCTTTACGCAAACTGACAGCTCACATCAGTAAATCCAGAGCTTGCGCCATTTTTATCAATCAGGTTCGTGAGAAGGTGGGAGTGATATACGGCAGTAATGAAGTTACCACTGGTGGCCGTGCACTAAAATTCTATTCTTCCGTACGTGTGGAAGTACGTAAAGGCGAAGCGATCAAGCAGGGTACAGAGACCCTAGGGAATCGAACTCGGGCCAAGATAGTCAAGAACAAAGTTGCTCCGCCATTTAAGACTGCGGAATTTGATCTCATGTTTGGTTCTGGGATTTCCCGAGAAGGTGATCTTTTAGATATAGCCGCCGATATGGAGATTATTCAGAAAAGCGGTTCCTGGTTCTCTTATCAGGGTGAGAGATTAGGACAGGGAAGAGAAAACGTGAAAGAGTATTTTAGGAGTAATCCGGAGTTTTTCAACCAAATTGACCAGCAGGTTCGTGCAGCTGTCTTACAAAAGAAGGCCGACCTGACTAATGACTAGCTTGACAAGCAAGCCTGGTTATTACTAAAATTTAGATAGCTCAGTTAAGAAGTCTCAAAAAGACTTGAACATATAGAATCGATGGTGTGTATCGTTTACAAGTTGACCTCGATGAGTTTCGAGGTTGTCATAGATTCACAGTTCAGGTTGTAGTAGGTCAGTTGATTTGCCTGTGATAGAATAAGCGACGTATAATTGGCTGGTTGAAATACTAGCATAAAGGCGTTTACACAAAAACAGGTATATGTACTTACTAAAAATGAGTCTTCTATTGAAAACCGAGCGGTAGCTCGGTTTTTTTGTGGTCATATTATGCAAGATTCTATTTATTGAATCATCATTATTAACTCAAGGAGGTGAACCGGATGAATACACTGGGAACCTTTATAGTAATTTTATTATCTCTAGCTGTTGGAGCGGTGGCAGGCTATTATGGCAGAAGATTGATAGCCGAAAGCCGTATTAGAGGGGCAGAAGAAGAAGCCACCAGAATAATCGAGGAAGCGAGTAAGGAAGCTGAGGCCCAAAAGAAGGAGACTTTACTAGAGGGCAAAGAGGAAATTCATCGCTATAGACAGGAAGCCGAAAGGGATATTCGCGATCGTCGACGAGAGTTGGATCGCATGGAAAGAAGAATTCTGCAAAAAGAAGAACAGCTGGACAAGAAAACTGAGAATATCGATAAAAAGGATCAGGTTCTGCGGGAACAGGAAAAGGTTCTAGAAAAGACTCAGCAGGATCTGCAGCTGATTCTGACTCAGCAGTTGAAGGAACTGGAACGTCTATCCGGGTTAACTTCTGAAGAGGCCAAAGCCTTGCTGCTGTCTAATGTCGAACAGCAAATTCGTCAGGAAACGGCTGTTTTGATCAAAACCCTGGAGAGCGAGGCCCGGGAAGAGGCTGATAAAAAGGCTAAAAATATTGTATCTCTGGCTATTCAGAAGTGTGCTGCTGATGTTGTTTCCGAAGCTACTGTTTCAGTGGTGGCGTTGCCCAATGATGAAATGAAGGGCAGAATAATTGGGCGTGAAGGAAGAAATATTAGGACATTTGAGAATCTTACTGGAGTTGATTTGATTATTGATGATACTCCGGAAGCAGTGATCCTGTCGTCATTTGATCCTATTCGCCGGGAAGTAGCTCGAGTTGCCTTGGAGAATCTTATTTCCGATGGACGCATTCACCCGGCACGTATCGAGGAAATGGTAGAAAAGGCCCAGAAGGAAATCGATCAAGAAATTCGTGAAGTTGGTGAAGAAGCAGCCTTCGAGGTGGGGGTTCATAATCTGCATCCTGAATTGCTTAAGTTATTAGGAAGATTAAAATACAGAACCAGTTATGGCCAAAATGTTTTGAAACACTCTGTAGAAGTGGCGCATCTGGCAGGCATCATGGCTGCTGAATTGGGTGTTGATATTGCTTTAGCCAAACGAGCTGGGCTACTTCACGATATTGGTAAGGCAGTGGATCATGAGGTAAGTGGACCTCACATTGAGATAGGTGTTGACCTGGCCAAAAAATACCGTGAGAGCAAAGATGTTATTCATGCTATAGCGGCTCATCATGGTGATGTGGATCCCGAATCTATAGAGGCAGTGTTAGTACAAGCAGGCGATGCTATATCGGCATCACGTCCAGGAGCGCGACGAGAGACTTTGGAAGCCTATATCAAACGTCTTGAGAAGCTGGAGAACCTGGCTGATTCGTTTACAGGTGTTGAACGATCATTTGCTATCCAAGCTGGTCGTGAAGTTCGCATAATTGTAAAACCAGACGATATTGATGATTTAGCTGCTATTAAACTGTCCCAAGATATTGCTCGACGGGTGGAAAATGACCTTGACTATCCGGGACAAATCAAAGTAGTGGTGATTCGTGAGACTCGTTCAGTGGAGTATGCTAAATAGAACTAAGATCGAAAATTTAAACAGGGCTAAATATAGCCCTGTTTTGGTATTTCTGCATTATTTTACATAAGGCTGTTTTGAAGGAGTTTCCCCTGGCTTAGCGAAAGGTTTATATTATTGCTTATAAGGGGAAGATTTTTAATGAATTCTGCCAATGGCCTTGATTTGTTTATTTCAATTTCTTTAACATATCCGGAACTGAATGCAGTTCGCTATGATGCAGATCACAACATTATAGGTTTAGAAGTGGCGGTGCAGGGGGAAATATCTGCAGATGAAGAGAAATCTTTCCTGCACTGTATTTATCGAAACCTGGATCTGTACCACCAATACCAGATCATTGATGCGAAGGTGACAAAGGTTTATCTGCGCCGCTTAAANGGGCTTTGCCTATTGCATTATGAACGTGATATGGGCACTATGTCTGAAGAGGAAATGGAATTAGTAATTAATTTGATCCAAGATAGTTTTCCCAACCGAATCATATTTGATCGGGGAGAAAGTATAACTGAAGAACCTTTCAAACACAGAGTAAAACAGAATTTATTGAGAAGTATCAGTAAGAATGAGGATAAACACTATTTTCTAGCCTTCCGTAAAAAAGGGCGGGTGTTGGTCTTTCAGAAATAAGCCTTGTTGGGGGTAAATGATATTGAATATATTGGTTATGGGAGATATAGTAGGTCGACCAGGGCGGCAGGCGGTACGGAAACTGCTGCCTGATATTGTGAGTGAGAACAATATAGAGTTCACCATAGCCAATGCTGAAAACGCTTCGGGAGGCCGTGGGTTAACTCGTGAGGTGATGCATGAATTATTAGGTGCCGGCATCGATGTACTGACTATGGGTAATCATGTATGGGACAATAAGGAGATACTCAGCTTCATTGATGATGAGCCCCGACTTATTCGGCCCGCTAATTATCCCTCGCCTTGCCCTGGTCAAGGATATCATGTTTATCGGGCTGGTTTTAACCAAAAGATTGCCGTTATTAATGTTGCCGGAAGAGTTTTTATGCCCGCTTTAGACTGCCCCTTTCGCACTGCTGAGCAAATCATAGCAGATTTTCAAGATGTAGATTATATAATTATCGATATTCATGCCGAAGCAACCTCGGAAAAACAAGCTTTTGGCTACTATTTTGACGGCAAAGTAAGTGCGGTTCTAGGCACCCACACTCACATTCAGACCGCTGATGAGCGTATTTTACCTGAAGGAACTGCTTATATCACTGATTTGGGTATGACGGGTCCTATCGAATCAGTCTTGGGTATGGATCGTCATCTGGTGATCAATAAATTTTTATCGCAAAGACCGGTGCGCTTTGAAGTTGCCAAAGGACCTTCCCAGTTGCAAGGCGTAATATTGGAACTTGATGAACAAACCCGAAGAGTTGCTCATATAAGGAGAATCTCCTATAAGAATACAGATTAAAAGGAATATTTCCATTTCATGGTTATAAAAAAGAAGGAATTACTCCTTTCACTGCGAATATAAATAGAGAAGAGCACCTATCTTTGGAACACATTTGAGGGAGGGTTAAACTGATGGAGGTATTAAAGGTTTCAGCCAAATCCAGTCCAAATTCAGTCGCAGGCGCATTGGCTGGGGTATTACGTGAAAAGGGTGCGGCAGAGATTCAAGCAATTGGAGCAGGTGCCATTAACCAGGCAATTAAAGCGATTGCCATAGCCCGAGGTTTTGTAGCTCCTAGTGGTATGGATTTGATTTGTATTCCCGCATTTACNGACATTATGATTGACGGTGAAGAACGCACCGCAATTAAACTAATTATTGAGCCCAGATAGTGGGTTAAATTTACCAGCTTATTATTGAAATAGATAAAAAAACCTGCTAGGACAGCAGGTTTTTTATTTGGGAGGAAGGTATGAAAATAATTGATTTACACTGTGATACTATCGGCAGGTTGATCGAGACCCAAGAGGGATTGTTTCAAAACCAGGGACACTTTGATCTGCAAAGAGCACAAAAAGCGGGACTGGTACTGCAGTTTTTCTCATTATTTCTTTACCCCGATGAACATAGCCAAGCTTTAAAGGGTATACTTCAACAAATAGATCGCTTTTATGAGGAAATTGAACAACAGAGTGAATCAGTCTACCCCCTTTTATTTATAAAAGACTACCAGCCCGATGAACATCGATTAGCAGCTCTGCTACATTTGGAGGGAGCTGAATGTCTTGGCACAGAGATAGAATACCTTCGCATAATGTACAGATTAGGCTTAAGAAGTGTAGGATTGACTTGGAATGATCGTAATCTCTTAGCCGATGGGGTCAAAGAAGGCCCAAATGATGGAGGTTTGAGCCAGGCTGGTTGTAGGATGGTGCGGGAAATGAGGAAAATGGGTATGTTGCTCGATCTTTCCCATATCGCTCCCCATGGGTTTTATCAGGCTATCGATGAATATGAGGGGCCGGTACTGGTCACTCATGCTAATGCTAGAAGTTTATGTGATCATCCTCGTAATCTGGATGACAACCAATTGAAGAAATTGGCAGAAAGCGGAGGGGTAATAGGTCTAAATCAGGTAAGTGGTTTTGTCAGTACCGACAAGAACCCGATTCTGGAGGACTTTGTAAACCATATAGTCTATGTCTCCAAATTGATTGGTGTTGAACATGTAGCTTTAGGTTCAGATTTCGACGGAGCTGATCAGGTAGTGCTTCCTGGAGTCGATGCCTATCTGCAGTTGGAAAACATGCTTGGACAAAAAGGATTTAGTCGCCAAGAAATGGAAATGATCTTTCATAGTAATGTAGAGAGAGTGATTCGGCAAATACTAAAATAACTGGAGAATAAATTGATGTACGACCTACATGTTCATTCAACAGCATCTGATGGTCTTCTAAATCCGGAAGAATTATTGGTACGTGCTGAAGAAATTGGCCTGAAGGGATTAGCCATAACCGACCACGATACCGTACATGGAATTGAAGAAGCCTATGCATTTTTGACCACTAATCCACTTTCGCTTCAATTTATACCCGGGATAGAAATGAACACCGAATTGGATGAAAACGAGGTTCATATTCTGGGGTATTTCATTGATTACCACAATTCCCGTTTATTGCATAGACTAGAAGAAATAAGGGAAGCACGATGGGACAGGGCACGTAAAATGGTCTACCGCTTGAAGAGTATGGGCTTGGCCATCTCTTTTGAGCAGGTTGAAAAACTAGCCCAGGGGGATTTGATAGGACGTCCTCATGTAGCGCGCGCTTTGACGGAAAAAGGCTATGTGTTTTCAGTCAAGGAGGCATTTGATAAATTCATAGGCAAAGGCCGACCCGCTTATGTACCACGATACAAGTTTTTGCCCCGGGAAGCGATTGAGCTTATCAAAAGTGCAGGTGGTGTTCCCATCCTGGCCCATCCGGGATTGTTGCCCAATGCGGAACTAGTATATGAAATTATTAACCTAGGGATAGCCGGGCTGGAAGTATATTATCCGGAGCACACACCCCAACAGATAGGTAGATTTCTGCAATTATGCCAGCAATTTAACCTGCTGGTTACAGGTGGATCTGATTTTCATGGAACAGGTCGGCATGAGAGCCGGAATCGCCTAGGTTGTAGCGGAATCGATGTAAATGAGTTTAATTTATTATGTGAATATCATCATGGAAAACAAATAACTATAGATTAGAATCTTTTATTTCTGAGCAGGACATTATACTACCTTTGTAGAATATTTTTCCGCAGTGTGTAAAGACGAAAGGTAGGTAGTATATGAAGATCATAGCCAGAAGTTTTATATTGAGTTGCTTTTTAGTGTGCATTTTCGTCTGCACTGCAGCTGCTAGTCCTGAGACATACACGGTTCAGAAAGGCGATAGCCTATGGATGATAGCTCACCATAACGGTGTCACTGTAGAGAATTTAATGGCAATCAATGGTCTCACTTCTGATTCACTCCAGGTAGGACAGGTCATTGTATTGGAAGAGGAACAAACTGATACTGATAATTCATCTGTTAATCCTGATATTGTCTATGTAGTACAAGCGGGAGACAGTCTCTTGAGTATTGCTAGGCAACATGGCACAACTGTTGAGGAAATAAAACGCATTAATCAACTGAGTACCGAGGTGGTTAATCCGGGTGTGGAATTAATCATTCGATACCAGGGAAATCCATCGCGATCTGGTAGCACTGTTGAGGCTGCCAGGTTACTGGAAATGGCTTCTAAACATCTGGGTACCCCCTACCGTTATGGTGGTCAGAGCCCAGGGGGATTCGATTGTTCAGGTTTTGCCAAATACAACTTTAGCCAGATAGGCATCAATTTACCGCGCACAGCTGCTGAACAAGCTGCCATGGGTACAGCTGTGGCGCGGGAAGAGCTTCTGCCTGGTGACTTATTATACTTCCGCTGTGGTGGCGGAGGCATTGACCATGTCGGCATATATGTCGGTAATAACCAATTCATCCATTCAAGTTCTCCTAGAAGTGGCGGAGTGATTTATTCTTCTATAGCAGAAGGTTATTATGCTCGTACGTATGCAGGTGCTCGGCGGATATTACGGTAGGAGGATAGAATGGAAGACAGTGATCTGAATAAAATTCATGAGTATTTTGGACTGGACAGCACTATCTTTACCAGCCCCGCCTGGAGTGAGTTACAGAAGACTGAAAACGAGATAGGCCCCGATGCGTTACTTTCTATTATTATAGACAAACGTCTCTGGACAAATGCGGAGATTGCTTGGGTCTTACGTAGACTAATTTATTTTTATGGAAAAAAGGATACCTATCTAAAGGAAGCTCCCATTGAGCGAATATTCACCAGTATGGTAGATGTTTTAAGGGCATTTTTCCTGTTGTTCGATCATTTGGATCCCGATATTGATGATAATATGAGAACTTATATATGTAACAAGCTGGGTGATGCTACCTGGGGAATCAACAGTCGCACTAGGGAGTACTTGTACAAAATGAAAAAATAAGGGAAAAAAACACAAACCGTCGCCAGGCGGTTTGTGCTTTTTTGCAGGAATTAGTGAATTTACTGTCGAACCGTATGGTAAATACAGTAAAATGCTTTGGATCGTGGGGGCGGGGGAAAAAATATGTCAAATGGAAACCGTGAACAAGTGATACGGCAGATTATTAACATGGAAGATCGCATTTCTAACTGCCGGCGTTGTGATGCAGTAACTCGGTGTGTTCGCAGACCATCTTTGGGTAAGGGAGATTTACAGCCAGACTTAATAATGGTTTTAGAATCGGATGATAGGGATTCCTGCGACATTAATCGTATGCTCGAATTACGTGATCTAATTAAGACTGGTTTGGGATTTGAAAAGATATATCATACTTTTCTAGTTCGCTGTCAACCCAAAGCCTGTCCGTTGCATAGCAACATAAACTGCCAAAGTAACCGGAAATTGCTGGACAAAGATCACCACTGTCTTTTAACTGACGCAGCCTGTGAAGGTACCAATATTCATCCCAGTTGTGACAGCATCATCTCTTGTCTGTCCTTTCTCCTGGAAGAGATCTCTATTCTGAATCCTGCTTACATTGTGCTGTTCGGTAAACGCATTTCCCGGTATATATTGAGAGCTTATGGATTTTTCGAGGAACCGGTAATGAACACCAGTTATCGTTATGAAGGATGTTCTATTATTCCCACAGTGGATGAAGCCCATTTTACTTCACTGGAGTGCCAGCAAATCAAAAGTCGTCTGTAAAAATCACGGATCTTTTGCCAGAGCGAGCAAAAAAGGATAAGAGCAAGGCAACCGGGAAGCCCGTGATTCATCGGCAGTCAGCCCTTCGGGCTTCTATTTGCCGATACTAGGC
>JGI24712J26585_10004781_pt1 | contig 10183 bp, 10 predicted proteins | sample BioPla3DNA2_FD_26585 | JGI IMG/M metagenome (IMG submission 26585)
TATAGTAGGGATATTTCAGAGAAAATGACAACAGCCTTACTTGTTGCTAAAAAGCAGGGTAAATACACATCTGGAGTGCCACCCTATGGTTATTTAAAAGACCCTAAGGATAATTATAAGCTTATAGTAGATGAAAAGGTTGCTGATAATATTAGGTACATCTTCCAACTTATTATAGAAGGTTATAGCTTGAATGAAACAGCTAAAATTCTGAATAACGAGGGTGTTATTACAGCAAGAGCTAGAAGGAAGGAAATAAAAGGTTACGATTCCTATGCTACTAGACATGAATCGACAGTAGAGCAAACAATTTGGTCTGCCGGTATGATCAAAAGAATAGTAAATAATGAAGCATATACTGGGACTTTTGTTTTTAACAAGTCAACCAAAAGTAAGTTAGATGGGGGCAAGGTGATTTACCATCCAGAAAAAGACTGGGTAAGGATATATAATAATCATAAGCCTATTGTGAATAAAGAAATCTACGATGAGGCTAATAATATTATAAAGTCAAGAAAGAGAAATAAAATATTTAAATGGGGTGAACGCAAGTATGAAAATAGCCCTTTAGCATCTTTTGTAAGATGTAACAAATGTGGCTATAAAATCAGATTTTCTACAAGTTCAAATGGAGGAAAACTAACTAGCATAAATGTTTACTGCCATCATTGTAGAATGCTTGAACAAGAAGAAAAGCTACCCCACTATAAGGAATTGGAAAAGGAAGTATTTGAAATTCTTAAAATTAAGTTTTATATAGATAAGAAAGAAAAGGAAAAGCTTCTAGCTGAACAAAAAGAACTTTATGATATGAATGACCAACTACTGAAGAAGAAAAGGCTAGAGTTTGAGAATTATAAGTTTGGCAAAATCTCAAGAGAAGATTTTATGGAAATAAAAAACCAAACACAAGAGTTAGAAGAAGAAAATAAAGAGCGTATTCAAGCAATAGATGAAGACCTTAAACAAGCAGGAAGCATAGACAGTCTTACTAAAGATATTGTAGAGAAATACATTGATAGAATTTATATTTCAGGAAAAGGTATAGAAAGAATAGAATATCAATAGTACAATAGAAGGAGATCCAATTTAGGGTCTCCTTAACTATATATAATTTTAAATAGAAAACTATTATAAGATACAATTAAACTAAAAGTAATCTAGAAAACTAAATGAAAAAATTCTAAATATAGTTGCTTGGAGGAGAGTTAAATGAAGAAACATTTCAAAGACATATTCTATGAAGATTTTTTAGAAAACCCAACAAAAGATAAATTTCGAGACTTATTAAAAAATAACTTTGGAGAACTAGATGAATTTGATTTTAAAGAAGCTTGGATAGAGAAGGGAAAGTTAGCTAAATTAGTTTTAGCTATGGCAAATTCCAGAGGTGGAGTGGTTATATTTGGTATAAAACAGAAAGATGATGGTACATTCGAACCTGTGGGCTTAGAAAAATTTAAAGATGATGCTGATATTAACAATGATCTTGCGAGATATATTTCGCCAAATTTATATTATGAAATTTTCAATTTTGATTACAAAGGTTCTGAATATGAAGCTGTAGAAAATAAAAAATTTCAAGTTTTAATTGTAAATGATACTCCGGATAAGTTACCATTTATTTCACTTAACCAAGCTGATGGATTAACAGAAGATACGATATATATTCGCAGAGGTACTAAATCAGAAAAAGCAACAAATGAAGATATTGCAAGAATTATTGATGATAGAATTAAAACAATATACAAGGATGGTACTGACTTAGAATTAAATGAGCATTTATCACAATTGAAGCAATTATATAACGAACTACCCCAAAAGATAAAAGTATTAATAAGAAAGGGAGAACCGACAGAATTTGGAAATGCAATGCAAAAATTTGCACAAAGCATAGGAAAACTATATATGAAATCTGAAAATGAATATGAGGAAAAAGACAATCCGAGTTATCCAGAAGAAAGTTATGAAGCTTTTATACTCAGGATGATTGAATATAAGAAGCTAAAAATTGAAAAAGTTCTTGATTTAAAATAACAACAAAACATATCATAATTAAAATATTTTGTGTCATACCCTTGACACGAGAGGGATTAGGCAAGACTGGTCATGTTGGTAAAAAGATAGCTGCTTCATTAGCTAGCTTAGGGATTCCATCGTTTTTTGTGCATAGCTGTGAGTCACTACACGGCGATATGGGGATGATTACAAAAGATGATGTAGTTATTATGATTTCTAATAGTGGGAAATCCTCAGAGATTTTAAATATGATTCCTGCTTTAAAGATTATTGGTCCAAAGACAATATCAATTACAAAAGACAAAAATTCTCCTTTAGCAAAAGAAACAGATATAAGAATCCTATGTGATGCAGGAGAAGAGATTGATCATTTGGGTTTAGCACCAACAGCAAGTAGTACAGCAGCTCTTGCTATTGGAGATGCTCTTGCAACAGTAGTATCAAGCATGAAAGGTTTTCAACGCGAAGATTTTGCCTTATGCCATCCAGGCGGGGCTTTGGGTCAGCAGTTATTAAAAGAATACACTGAAAGAGTAGCACAATAATTTTAACTAAAATTAAAAGCGGTGGTATTTAAGACCAACCACCGCTTGTTTATGGAATAATTAGCAATTATATTTCTATTAATAATGATGTAGGGCGGGGAAATAACATGAAAACAATTAACAGTAAGAGTTTGTACACATATGGTATTTTACTTATGATATTTGTTATTTCTCTTTGTAGTACAACTCAAGGAATTATTTTATCTGATTATATTATATATTATAATTTAGAATCATCGAAGCAAGGATTAATGAGTGCTTTTCAAAGTGTTGGTAATATTGCTGGCTTAATTATAATTCTTATTTTTGCTGGAAGACTTAAGAAAAGTACAATGTTAGCTATATCTGCTGCAATAATACCTTTTATATTTTTTATTATGGGAACCAAACCAGCTTTATCTGTCATATTAGTTAGTTATGCAATTTTTGGTATAATGTTTGCTCTTTGGGATTCTCTAGCCTCATCAGTAATGGTTGATATTCATTCTTCAAATTCTTCCCGCTATATGAACATATTACATGGTATTTTTGGATTGGGTGGAATAACAGGACCATTAGTATTTCAAGGCTTAGGCGGCATGGGGCTTATGTGGAACCAGATGTTAATAGCATCAGGGATTCTTTCTCTTATAGGAGTAAGTATCTTTATTATGGGTATAGTATCAACAAGAAAGTTAAATCCTAATAGTAAAGAAAAGACTTCAGATTTAACTTTATTAGATATAAAAAAATTTCTTCTTGAAAAAAGAAATAGGATAATACTTATTTGTGCTTTTTTATATGGAGCACATCAAATAGGGATAACTGTTTGGATGACAAGATTTATTTCTGACTATTTAGGAACACCAAAGTGGGGGCCGGGAGCACTTTCTCTTTTTTGGGTTGGTATAGCCCTATCTAGGTTGGCTGTTAGCAGATTGTCCTTAGAACCGTCTAAATTGATTTTTTTTGGGCACNTGCTTAGTGCACTTGCAATAGGAATAGGGGTTCTTATAGGAAATGGATTTATTATGTTTATATTTTGTGGTATATCAGGTTTGGTAGAAGGTGCAATTTTACCAATGACATTGGATATGGCATGTAATTGGCAAAAAGATAAAAGTTCATTAGGAAGTACAATGGTTCTTTTTGTTCATTATGGCGGATTTATTATTACACCACCCTTAATTGGGGCTTTAATCTTTACTTATGGCATAAAAGTTGGTATGATTATTCCAGCTATTCTTTCTGCAGTAGCTACAATATTTGCATATTTTCTTATGAAAAAAAGGAGAGAGCAGTATGTATGATTTAACAGATAGTTATTTTAAATTACAAAATGGAAGTGATATTAGGGGTATTGCACTAGAAGGCGTTGAAGGAGAAAAAGTAAATTTGACTCCAGAAGTTGCAAGAAATATTGCATCTGCTTTTATCACTTATCTGGCTAATAAAGAGAATAAACCTGCAGAAATGTTGGAAATAGCTGTTGGTCATGATTCAAGACTTTCAGCCAATCAGCTAAAGACTGGAGTACTAGAAGGTATTCAAAATATGGGTTCTACTCCTTATGATTGTTCTCTTGCATCAACACCATCAATGTTTATGTGTACTGTTTTGGAAGGCCTTGAGTTTGACGGAGGTATAATGATTACTGCTAGTCATCTTCCCTTTAATCGTAATGGAATGAAGTTTTTTACCAAAGATGGTGGCTTAGAAAGCAAAGAAATTAAGCAAGTGTTAGAAATTGCAATAGAAATTGCAAAAGATAACCCTAAGAAAGCAGAAAGTATTAAAGAAATTAAGAAATTAGATTTGATTTCTCATTATAGCGACTACCTAAAGGAAATAATAAAGAAAGAAGTTGCTAGTGAAAACTATGATAAACCTTTAGAAGGACTTCATATCGTTGTAGATGCTTCTAATGGTGCTGGTGGATTTTTCGTAGAAAAAGTACTAAAAGATCTTGGAGCAGATACTTCAGGAAGCACATGTCTAGAGCCTGATGGTACTTTCCCTAACCATGAACCAAATCCAGAAAACAGACAAGCTATGGAATATGTTAAGGAAATAACTATAAACAATAATGCAGATTTAGGTATTATTTTCGATACTGATGTAGACAGGATGGGAGCAGTATTTTCTAATGGAAAAGAAATTAATAAAAATGCTATTGTAGCTCTTATGTCAGCAATTGTAGCATCAAGGCATCCTAATACTACTATAGTTACAGATTCAGTTACTTCTGAACAACTTACAGATTTTTTAGAAAACAAGTTGAAGTTAAAGCATCATCGTTTTAAAAGAGGATATAAAAATGTAATTAACGAAGCAATTCGTTTAAATAAAGAAGGAATAGAAACTCATTTAGCTATAGAAACTTCTGGTCATGGTGCATTAAAAGAAAACTATTTTTTAGATGACGGAGCATATTTAGCTGTTAAGATTATCTGTGAATTGGTAAAATGTAAAAGGCAAGGTAAAGCTCTTGAAGATTTACTTGAAGGTCTTGAAGATCCAGAAGAAAGTAAAGAGTATAGAATTCCTATTAAGGTAGAAAACTATAGTGAGTATGGTCTTAAAGTTCTGGATGAATTTGAAAAGTTTGCAAGTAAAAACGATAAGTTTAACCTAGTTAAAAATAATTATGAAGGTGTAAGAATTACCTTTGATGATGAAGAAGTTTCTGGATGGATGTTATTGAGAATGTCATTACATGATCCAATTTTGCCTATGAATATTGAAACAAATAACAAAGGAGGAGTAGAAATCATCCTAAAAAGATTAAGTCCTTTCTTTGATAAGTTTAATGAACTTGACTGTTCAGTATTATATAAAGGCTAAATAATATTATATAATTGTAATAAATATCAACAAAGGAGAGCATAGTATTATGGCATTAGTTACAACAACTGAAATGTTTAAAAAAGCTTATGAAGGCGGATATGCTATAGGGGCATTTAATGTAAACAATATGGAAATTATTCAAGCTATAACTGAAGCTGCTCAGGAGGAAAAATCCCCCGTAATTTTACAAGTTTCAGCAGGAGCTAGAAGATATGCAAAGCATAATTACCTTATGAAGTTAGTTGAAGCGGCTGTTATGGAAGTTGATATTCCTATAGCTTTACATTTAGACCATGGTGAAGACTTTGAAATATGTAAGTCTTGTATTGATGGTGGCTTTACGTCAGTTATGATTGATGGTTCCAGACTTAGTTTCGAAGAAAATATTGAACTAACCAAAAAGGTAGTAGATTATGCCCATGCTCATGGAGTAGTTGTAGAAGGTGAGCTAGGGGTACTTGCTGGAATAGAAGATGATGTAAATGTGTCAGCAGAAAATGCATCTTATACAAATCCTGATGAAGTTGAAGAATTTGTTGAAAGAACTGGTGTGGATTCTTTAGCCATTGCAATTGGTACTAGTCATGGTGCGTTTAAGTTTAAACCTGGTCAAAAGGTTGAACTTCGTTTTGATATTTTAGAAGAAGTAAGCAAACGCCTTCCTAATTTCCCAATTGTATTACATGGCGCATCTTCTGTTAATCAAGAATATGTAGATATTATTAGAAAATTTGGTGGAGCTATTGATAATGCTATTGGGATACCAGAGGAAATGTTAAGAAAGGCTGCTAAATCAGCAGTTTGTAAGATAAATATTGATTCNGATATCCGTCTTGCAATGACAGCAGCTATAAGAAAGCACATTATGGAAAATCCTGCAGACTTTGACCCAAGACAGTACTTAAAGCCAGGAAAAGAAAGTATCAAAGAATTAGTAAAGCATAAAATCCGTAATGTATTAGGCTCTTCAAATGCTTGCAAATAAAATGACAGCAGGTGAAATAATGAAGAAAAAAGCAGTTATTTTTGATATGGATGGTTTAATGATTGACAGCGAGAGAGTAACCTATGATGGATATGTAAAAATTTGTAGTGAGTATAATTATGAAATGACTCTTGATTTCTACAAAACTCTCTTAGGCTTTCGTACTAATGTAATTAATGAAAAACTCAAAGAACATTTTGGGAATGGTTTCCCTTCAGAAGAAATTATAAGAAGGGTTCATATATATATAGAACAGGTTTTTAGTGAAAAAGGTATTCCTTTAAAAACTGGCTTATTGGAAATCCTTCAATACCTAAAACACAAGAATTACAAACTTGTTGTTGCTACTTCAAGTCACAGAACAAGAGTTGAAAAAATATTAAAAGATGCTGGTATTTCTAGATATTTTGAAGGCTATGTCTGTGGAGATGAGGTAGTCAATGGAAAACCTGATAAAGAAATTTTTATAAAGGCATGTGAAAAAGTAAATGTAAAGCCAGAAGAAGCATATGTATTGGAAGACTCAGAGATGGGTGTTCTAGCAGCTTATAATGCAAACATTTCATGTATCTGTGTTCCTGATATGAAATATCCTACAGAAAAAATTAAGGCAAAGACATATAAAGTCGTAGACAATTTATTAGAAGCTTTAGACATAATTAAGGAAGATGAAAAAAGACTTGAGGGGTTGGGATATGCTTAAAAAATTACATCACATTTGTCTTGTATCCTCTAATTATCAAGAAACAATAAAGTTTTATGTAGAAACTTTAGGTTTTGAAATATTTCGTGAAAGCTTTTCTAGCAACTGGAATGGACAAAAGTTAGAATTGTATTATAATGGAGAATACATGTTGGAGATTTTTGTAGTTGAAGATGACAATAGAAAAAAGAAGAATGAAGAAGTATTTACAGGACTTAATCATCTTTCTTTTTTAGTTGATGATGTAGAAAATGTAATAAATAAACTTCGTTCCAAAAATATTGAGACTTCAGAAGTTAAACTAGATAATGCTACAGGTAAAAAATATGCTTTTTTTTACGATCCTGATGGGATAAAGCTCGAAATTTATGAATCCTAAATTAAGTAAAATGCTATATGATTTATTATTGATAGTAATATTACTGTTATAATACTAATCAAGCAATTAGTAAAATATTTATTAGTTTATTAGGAGGAATATAGTGATAAAATTAGCACCTTCTATCCTATCTGCAGATTTTGCAAATTTAGGAAGAGACATCAGAGCAATTCATGAGACAGATGCAGAATATATACATATTGATGTTATGGATGGAGCATTTGTGCCAGTAATAACTTTTGGTTCACAGCTAGTAGAGTCTATTAGAGGATATACCGATAAAATTTTCGATGTACATTTAATGGTTAATAACCCAGACAATCATATTGAAAGTTTTGTAAAAGCAGGAGCAGATATTATATCAGTTCATGTAGAAAGCTGTATACATTTGCATAGAACTATTCATGCTATTAAGAGTTTTGGTGTTAAAGCCGGAGTAGTATTAAACCCTACTACACCCCTTTCAGCTATTGAATATATCCTTGAGGATGTTGACATGGTATTAATTATGTCAGTTAATCCTGGATATGGAGGACAAAAATTTATTAATAGTGCTATTAACAAAATTTCTTTACTTAAAGAAATGGTTGATAGCCGGGGTCTGACTATTGACATAGAAGTTGATGGTGGAATTACATTTGAGAATGTTCAAGAAGTAATAAAAGCAGGTGCAAATGTTATTGTAGCAGGGTCAGCAGTATTTAATGGAGATATTAATAAAAACATAAAAGAATTTTATAAATTATTTAAGGAGGTATACTGATGAATAAAATAGAGCTTCAGAAGAAAGCTAATAAAATTCGTCAAGGAATTGTAGCATCTGTTCATAGTGCTAAAGCCGGTCATCCAGGAGGTTCTTTATCAGCGACTGACATACTTACATATCTTTATTTTGTAGAATTAAAAAATATTGATCCTAAGGATCCCAAAAAGCCTGATAGAGATCGTTTTGTACTTTCTAAAGGGCATGCAGCACCAGCGTATTATGCAACATTAGCTGAAAGAGGATATTTTGATCCAAAAGATTTATTAACTCTTCGTCAAATTGGATCTTATCTTCAAGGACATCCTGATATGAAAGGTACTCCTGGTGTTGATATGAGCAGTGGTTCTTTAGGACAAGGTGTTTCAGCAGCAGTTGGTATGGCTATCTCTGCAAAGATAAGTAATGATAATTATCGTGTATATGCACTTCTTGGAGATGGTGAAATTCAAGAAGGACAAGTTTGGGAAGCTGCAATGTTAGCTGGACATAGAAAATTAGATAATCTTGTAGTTATTGTTGATAATAACAATTTACAAATAGACGGAACAGTAGAAGAAGTTTGCTGTCCTTATCCAATTGATAAGAAATTTGAGGCATTTAATTTCCATGTTATACATGCAGATGCTCATGACTTTGATTCTTTAGAAGCAGCATTTAATGAAGCTAAGGAAGTAAAAGGTAAGCCTACAGCAATTATAGCTAAATCAGTAAAAGGAAAAGGTGTGTCATTCATGGAAAACAAAGTGTCTTGGCATGGAGTAGCTCCTAATGATGAGGAGTATAAAGAAGCAATGGAAGAATTAAAAAAGGCAGGTGAAGCATTATGTCAGAAGTAAAAATGATTGCAACAAGAGAAAGCTACGCAAGTGCTTTAATAGAATTAGGTAAGAAATATGATAATGTTGTTGTATTAGATGCAGATTTAGCAGGTGCAACTAAAACTGCTAAATTTAAAAGCGAATTTCCTGACAGATTTATAAACTGTGGTATTGCTGAGTGTAACTTGATGGGGGTTGCTGCAGGTATTGCTACAACTGGAAAAATTCCCTTTGCTAGTACCTTTGCAATGTTTGCTGCAGGACGTGCTTTTGAGCAAGTACGAAATTCTATTGGATATACAGCTTTAAATGTTAAAATTGGTGCAACTCATGCAGGTATATCTGTAGGAGAGGATGGAGCAAGTCACCAATGTAATGAAGATATTGCTTTAATGAGAACAATTCCGGGCATGGTAGTTATAAATCCTTCCGATGATATTGAAGCAAAGGCAGCAGTATTTGCAGCTTATGAGCATAATGGACCTGTATATATGCGCTTTGGAAGATTAGCAGTTCCAGTTATTAATGATAGCCCTGAATATAAATTTGAGTTAGGAAAAGGTATAACCCTTCGTGATGGTGATGATATTACTATTGTTGCAACAGGTCTTTGTGTAAGTGCAGCTTTAGAAGCAGCTGATAAGCTTAAATCAGAAGGCGTTAATGCAAGGGTAATCAATATACATACAATTAAGCCTTTAGATGAAGATTTAATAGTTAAAGCAGCAAAAGAAACTGGAAAAGTAGTTGTTGTAGAAGAACACTCTGTTATAGGAGGCTTAGGCAGTGCAGTTTGCGATGTATTAAGTGAAAAATATCCTACTTTAGTTAAGAAGATAGGTATACAAGATGTGTTTGGTGAATCTGGACCTGCTGTAAAGCTGCTTAAAAAGTACGGTTTAGATGCAGAAGGGATTTATTCGCAAGTGAAAGATTTTATAAAAGAGAATAATTAATTCTATACTGTGATTTAATACAGGATTGTGAATAATTGAATATTAACTATCAGTTATTTACAATCCTTTAATTTAACAATATTGATTTTTTTAATTATTAGGTTAATATTAAGAAGAATGAACAATTCAATTTAATTTATAATTTGAAAGATTTAATTTATTATTTTGAAAACAATATTTGTAGCA
>JGI24712J26585_10004787_pt1 | contig 10173 bp, 8 predicted proteins | sample BioPla3DNA2_FD_26585 | JGI IMG/M metagenome (IMG submission 26585)
CAAGTACATTAATTATGTTTTTATAATCTCTCTCAATAGTATCCCTATAGTTTGCTGCCTTTTTCCCAAATTCTTCAGTATTTGATGAAATCTGAACATTAGAACTTAAAAGTTCTTCAGAAAGAGCTGCATTATCTAATGATGATGAAGAAATTCTAGCTATTTCAGACATTATACCATCTACTGAGGAGTCTAAATCCTCTATGCTCTCTAGAGCCTTATTTGAATATTGATTTAGATTGCTTGAAACCTCTTTTAAATTTACCTGAGAACCCAGTATTTCATATAGCCAAGACATCATTTCCTCTCCTACTTTGATAACTTGGTCTCTTAATTGATTAAATTGTTTTAATTGTAAATCGTCCTCATCATAATAAATATAATTACCTTTAGCATAATTATCTAACCATAGTCTTAATTTCTCTGTGGCCTTTCTTATACTTCTATCTTGATGTATATAGATAGCAGTAACTATTATTATATTCGAAATAGATAATAGGATAACCAATTCTAATTGGCTATTAGGAAATATCATGAATATAATAATATTTATAATAAAAATTAAAACAATTGACAATATTAAAGATTTATTGATCTTATTTGAAGTAATAACAAGCACCCCCCTATTTTATTAATTCTGACATTTTTTACCATTTATCCAAGATTTACAAGAAGATTATACAACATACTTAACATTTAATTATTCTATATTGTATATAAAAAGTCCTTTGTGTATAGTTCACAAAAATTTATGGTTTTATTTGGTGGATTTTGTCATCTTATAAACTTGTCATAACTAAATAAAGCAGGGATATTAAATACCTACCTTATCTAATTCATCTAAATTATAACTATCTATCAATTTCATAAGTTTTAATGCATATTCTGGATCTGTTGCATATCCAGCATCTTTCAGAGACCATGCACCTTGCTTATAATCATGCATTACATCTCTAAAAGCCTTATACCTATCTCTTTCTAAAAACTCTTTATGATCCGCCCAACTCTCTTGAGGGCTATTATATGCCCTGAAGTCAGCATCTACTGTAAATCTTACACCATTGTAAACTTCCCATGTTGTTGATGTTACGCTTCCAGCAGGACCTACTCCTTTTATGCCAAATAAATTATTTGATTTTTGTCCAGTATATTTGTCAACTGGTGTACTTTGTCCCCATCCTGTTTCAAGTATAGATTGTGCTGTTTGAAGGGCTGCAGACATTCCTGTCTTATTAAATGAATCCTTGGCTAAATTTGAAGCAAAATTTAAATATTGACTCTTCTCTACTATTGGTTTGGAACTGAATATTTCCCCTAGATAAACTTTAAAAGGAATCTCTTCACTGTACACCCTCTTACCATTGTGTGATCCTTCTGCTTGCAGGATCCATTCTCCACTATAATCAGTTGGATTGAATGTAAATTCAGCCGGAAGAGATAAATTAGATGCTAGTACTATTCCCTCACCAGTTTTAGAGTTTTTAAGAGTATAGCTTATTGAATCAATGTTTACATTACTGGATGCTTTAAGGATTGCTGAACTTGTTAATACTTGTTTTGGCCCTATCCCTTCTACTAACAGCTTAGGACTTCCATCAACTTTAACTCTAATTGGAGGGCTATCAATTACATTGCCTCCAGCCTTCACTCTAACAATTATATCCTTCAAGCCAGAATCTTCTGGGCTTGGATGCCATGTATAACTTCCATAAGGTATTGTAGCTAATACCTTTTCTTCTCCAGTGTTTACATCCTTCATTATATATTGAGTTTCACTTACATCAAAGTTTCTATCCGCTAATAGAGTTTTTGTTCCCTTTACTGTTTCACCTTCTTTAATTCCAGTTAGTGACAATTGCCTTTCCATTGCTACTTGTACATTTACAGGTTCACTAGTTGCTACAACCACATCATTATCATATGCAATTACTCTAACAGAATAATAGCCATTATCTTTCATCTGAGGTTTCCAAGTATAAGTGCCAGATGGACTTTGGAAATCAGTAATAGTCTTTGTACCAGTTACCATGTTTGTGAATTCATACTTTACAAAGGAAGGGAAAAAGTTGCTCTGTGAGCCCATATAATGAGCATAGCTAATAAGCTTGCCATCTTCAATACCGCTTAAGCTTATTTTAGGGTCTATGTTTACATTAACTGCAACTGCGTCTCCACCAATTAAGCTACCATTTTGGTCATATATAGCTCCAACTAATACTTTATTACCATTGTCATCTAACTTTGGCATATAAGTATATACATCAGTTACGTCATCTATTCTCGGTGTAGGATCTCCCCTACCTACAATACTATTTACTCCAGCATTTTCNGTTCTTGCTATAATAAATCCTTTTGCTGTATCTGGGTCTAATAGCAAAAATCTTACCTCGTATCCTTTACCTATGTATCGGTCAGATGCTCCTATTTGCAAATTAGTTCTTCCAGTAATTGTATCTCCATCTTCATGGGATAAAATCTTTACATCGTAAAAGCTTGTCTCCTCTGGTAATATTTGAGAATCTATTAACACTGTACGTGTAGCATTATCCCAATCTATTCCAATATCTAGGGCATTACTTATTAGTCTTAAGGGTACATAGGTCCGATCATTTATTATTTTTGGTGCTATATCACTTACTTCATAATCTGAACCATTATCATAAGAAACTAATTGGCTGCCTATTCTTAAAAGGACTGTATTATTGCCCTTTTCTACTAAAACGGTTCTATCCGCATTATTCCAAGTAACATCCGCCCCAAGTTCTTCTGATATAAAGCGAATAGGCACCAAGGTCCTATTGTTTTCTAAGATTGGACTTGACAATGAGGTTATGTCATTTCCATTAACCACCAATCTTATGGGTTCCACCGCTAAAACTTCTCTATTTGGGGTCCCCATCAATAAAAGTGCTCCTGTCATACACAAAAACATCATCTTCTTAAGCTTCTTCATAAGTTTGTCCCCCTACATTCAATTTATATCTTACATTATATCATAGAAGAAAAGCTTATCTTGTTACAATAAGATTACAAAGGAAAGCTTTATTAAATCTAAAAAGGAACTGTCATTAACAGTTCCTTTTCTTCTTTGTATAAGACTGGCAAATTAAAATTCAAACCCTTATATTAACTTACTTATGTCTTCAGCATAATATGAACTTCTTACTAATGGGCCAGATGCTACCTGTATAAAGCCCATATCATAAGCAATTTCTTCATACTCTTTAAATTGTTCAGGTGTAATATATTCAAGAATAGGTAAGTGTTCTTTACTTGGTCTTAAATACTGACCTATGGTTATCATATCACAATCAACATCTCGTAATGCTTTAAACACATTAATTACTTGTTCTTTTGTCTCACCAAGTCCAAGCATAATTCCAGATTTTGTAGCCATGTGAGGCTTTCTCTCTTTTACATATTTTAACACTTTTATTGATCTTTCAAATATAGCCTGTGGTCTTACTTTATCGTATAACTCTGGAACTGTTTCAATATTATGATTTAAGACATTTGGTTCCGAATCAATAATTATATCTAACAAATCAGTATTTCCTTGCATATCCGGTATAAGAAGCTCAACACTTACTTGAGGTGCGTGTTTTCTTATTTCCTCTACAACTTTTCTAAATTGATTTGCTCCTTGATCTTCTAAATCATCCCTTGTAACGGAAGTAATAACTGCATGTCTTAATGCTAGTTTTGCTACTGCTTTAGCCACATTTTCTGCTTCCATAGGATTTACATCCTCAGGCTTTCCGTTTTCTACATTACAAAATCTACAATTCCTTGTGCAATTTCTACCAAGAATCATAAATGTTGCTGTACCTCTAGAATAGCATTCCATCTGATTTGGACAATTAGCTGCATTGCAAACTGTATTTAAATTAAGATCAGATATTAATGAACTTACTTTTTTGGATTCATGTCCACCTTGAAGCTTCACCCTAAGCCATTCAGGTTTTCTCTTTNTTTCCATTAATCATTCACCCTTTCAATATTCATTATGCCTTCGATAAAACTCTCTTTACTTAGTCCCTTAATATAATCATCTATATTCACTTTGGACAATACTTTATTCAAATCATTTTCATCATGTTTTGAATTTAGGATTTTTTCTTCTAATTCTCTTATTTCTCCCTCACCAAAGAAATCCCCTGTTAAGGATAATTCTTTTATGAAGCCTCCTTCGACATTTACATTGTATTCTACTACACCAACGCCAGGATATTTAAGCTCATTTTTCAATGTGTAAACTGGAGATTGACCATAATTCCATTCCCAAGTTTCAAACAATTCTCTTGAGATTTTTTCTATTTGCCTAAGATCATTTTCAGTAAACTCATAGATGGTTTTTATATTATATGTCTTTATTACATAGTTTTTTAAATACTCCCTAAAGTCTGCCAAGTTCATTTTTGTCTCCATATGGTCTAAGATATTTGTAACTCTTGAGCCTACGGATTTAACAGATTTATCTATAAATTTAATAGGCTTTGATTTTAGGGCTTGTGCTAGCTTAGACATGTCGCAATCATATAAAAGGGTACCATGATGTAATAGTTTGTCTTTTTGAAAATACTGAGCATTGCCTGAAAATTTCTTCCCATCTATGGTTATGTCATTTCTTCCTGTAAATACTGCATTTACTCCCAAAGATTGGAGTGCATTAACCACAGGAAGGGCAAATCTCTCGAAACCATTTTCTACTTTTGGCCCAACCCCATCTCTATAAGTGATAAAGGTATAGTTCATATCCCCCAAATCATTGTAAACTGTTCCTCCCCCTGAAAGTCTTCTTACTACTGATATATCATTTTCTTTAACATAATTTATATTTATTTCAGAAAGGGTGTTTTGATTCTTACCAATCAGTATTGAGGGTCTATTAATCCATAGCATAAATACTTCTTCATCAAAATTATCCATTAAATATTTTTCTGCTGCATGGTTAAAAAAAGGATCATTGCTATTATTTATTACATAAATCATATATTCCTCCTTAATGATTATTCCATATTAGCTAAAGCTTCTGTAAGTGGTGGAATTACTTGTTTTTTCCTTGAAAGAACTCCTGGTGCATAAAATGAATTGTTTTCTAGTTTTGAATTAAAGGCATCAGCTATTATATCTTTGTGGTCACTGACAACAATCATTTCCGACGTTTCATTAAGGATATCAGTTAACATCAAAATAAAGGCAAAATAATTTGAATCTCTGGCTATTTCCTCCATTAATTTAATCAAATCATCCCTAATATCATTTAAGCTGGCAGCATCCATAGTATAAACTTGTGAAATGCCAATTTTAGCTTCATTTATTGCGAAAGACTTAAAATCTTGATTAAGTAATTCTTTTGGTGTTAATCCTGTTAATGAAGTGCCTGCCTTGAACATTTCATCAGCAAATTTCTCAATATCAATCCCAGCTATTCTTGAAAGTCTTTCTAAGATTATCTTATCTGTATATGTTGCAGTAGGAGATTTTAATAAAAGTGTATCTGAAATTATTGCTGCAGCTAAAATCCCTGCTATTTTTTTTGATGGAACTCTTCCATTTTCAAAGAAGATAGAGGCAATAATTGTAGATGTACTTCCTACAGGCTCATTTCTAAAGTATATAGGATTACCTGTAAGAACATCGCCAATTCTGTGATGATCTATGATTTCAAGAATTTCAGATTCTTCTAATCCATCTATGGATTGACTTCTTTCATTATGATCTACTAAAATCACCTTCTTTTTCATGCTTGTAATAAGGTGGTATCTAGATAATAGTCCTACTACCCTATTATTTCCATCTACAACAGGGTAAGCCCTATACCTGCTTTGTGACATCTTTACTTTTGCATCATCAACTAAATCATCTATAGATATTCTTACTATGTCGTCTTTAGTCATACAATAGCTTACTGGTATACTTTGAGTTATTAGTCTTGAAGTCATAAATGTATCATAAGGTGTAGTAATAATAGATGTATTATTCTCTTCTGCTAGCTTAATTAATTCCTCATCCACTTGACCATTTCCAGTCACTATCATTAAAGCAACATTGCTTTTTATTGCAAATTCTTGAATATCGTCTCTACCGCAAATAGCAACGCAGTCTTCATAATCATTTTCTTTAATCTTCTCAATATCCATTGCAAATATTGACACTTTCCCTGTCATTTTTCTAGGGTTCTTTGGTAGATAGACTGAAGTTGCATTTAAAGTATCAATTATATTGTCTAATGATGTACCAGCCCTTCCCAAAACCGTGCTATCCCATACATCTATATAATTTTGAATTATATCGGATATTGTAACCATCCCTATTAGCTTTTCATCACCATCTACAACAGGTAAACTGTTTAGATTGTTTTTTTTCATTAAACTTAAAGCCATTCTTAAAGATATTCCAGAACTTATTGGAGCAACCTTATCAAAACTCAAGTCTGAAACGCTTAGTCTTACGGTTTCAATAAGTTTTGGAGCTTCAACACCAAAATAATTCAAAATAAATCTTGTTTCTAAATTAATATCCCCTAATCTAACTGGTATCGCCTCAACATCTCCACTAGCACTTTTATAATCTGCATAGGCTAATGCTGCACAAATGGAATCAGTATCAGGATTTTTGTGGCCAGTTATATATATCCTATCTTTCATTTAAATCCTCCAATTAAAAGTTGATTTTCTGATATCATAACATAATGATTATAGCATAAAAAACTACAGAAACTTAAACTTGTTTCTGTAGTTTATAAATTATTTCCTATTTTGTGTATTCTTCATAGCTTTAGACTTATTATTCTGTCTTCCTAATGAACAGCAGTCTAATGGCTCCTTCCCGAAGTTTTCCTTGTTTGTCTTTTCTAATCTTTCAAGCCACCTTTTGATGAAATTTTTCATTATATCTCCTCTATTCCTACCACTTCATATCCTGCTTCTTCCACTGCAAATTTCATTGCATCATCTAAGTCGTTATTTTCAGAATCAACCATAGCATATTTTTCTTCTAAGTTAACATTTACATTTTTTATTCCGTCTATTTCGCTTAAAGCATTTGTTACATGATTAACACAGTGGTTACAACTCATACCCTCAATTAATAATTTTTTTCTCATTTCATTAACCCCTCTCAACTTTATCTTTATTTATATAATCTGCTCTAAAACAATTAGAATTATTATCTTATTGGCTTAAATCTCTTTAATCTCAAAGCATTTGAAACTACTGAAACTGAACTTAAACTCATGGCCCCTGCTGCTATCATTGGGTTTAATAGAGGTCCTCCAAATATGTGGAGAAGTCCCATTGCCACTGGTATACCCAAAGTATTGTAAGCAAATGCCCAGAACAAGTTTTGTTTTATATTTCTTATGGTACTCTTACTTAATTGAATTGCAGTTGGAACGTCCATTAAGTCACTTCTCATTAATACAATATCTGCAGATTCCATTGCTACATCTGTTCCAGATCCAATTGCTATACCTATATCTGCTTGAGCTAGTGCTGGAGCATCATTAATACCATCACCAACCATTGCTACCTTTTTGCCTTTATCTTGCAGCTTTTTAACTTCATTTGCCTTATCTTCAGGTAATACATCTGCTAGGACTATATCTATATTCACTTGCCTTGCTATGGCTTCAGCAGTTTTTCTATTGTCACCAGTTATCATGGCAACCTTTATGCCCATATTGTGAAGTGATTCAATAGCTTTACTACTACTTTCCTTTACGGTATCAGCTACAGCAATTATACCTGCTATTCTATTATCAATAGCTATATACATAGGTGTCTTTCCTTCTTCAGCCAACCTATTTGAATCTTCTTCAAGATTCTCTAAGGAAATCTTCTTATCATTCATTAACTTTTTATTCCCAGCTAATAGGGTTCTTCCTCCAATAGCTACTTTAATTCCATGACCAGGAATGGCTTCAAATGAATCGCTATCCATAAGCCTTAAGTCTTTTTTTTCTGCATCATTTACTATAGCTTCCCCAAGTGGATGCTCTGAACCCTTTTCTGCGGATGCAGCTAACTGTAGCAATTCATTTTCTGATATCCAATCTGCAACAATTATATCAGTTACTCTTGGCTTACCTTCTGTAATTGTACCTGTTTTATCAAATACTATAGTCTCTATTTGATGTGTTGTTTCCAATGCAGTACCACTTTTTATTAAAACGCCATTTTCAGCACCCTTACCAGTACCAACCATAATAGCTGTTGGTGTAGCCAAGCCAAGAGCACAAGGACATGCTATTACTAATACTGATATAAATATTGTTAATGAAAAGGTTAGTGATTCTCCACCAATAAAATACCATCCTAATCCAGATAAAACTGCTAATACCATTACTATTGGAACAAAATATCCTGATATAATATCTGCTAACCTTGCAATAGGCGCCTTGGAACCTTGAGCATCTTCAACTAATTTCACAATTTGAGCTAAAGCTGTGTCTTTTCCTACCTTGGTTGCTTTATATTTTATTGAGCCATTTTTATTTATACTTGCTCCTACTACACTGTCTCCCACGTGCTTTTCAACAGGTATGCTTTCACCTGTAAGCATTGATTCATCTACAGAAGTAAGGCCTTCTACAACTTCACCATCAACTGGAATCTTTTCTCCAGGTTTTACAATTATTACATCTCCTACTTCTACTTCATCTATTGAAATTTCAGTTTCTTTTCCATCCTTAATTACAAGTGCTGTTTTAGGTTGAAGTCCCATTAGCTTCTTAATAGCATCTGAAGACTTTCCTTTGGAAAGAGCCTCCATATAATTACCAAGAGTAATTAAAGTAAGAATTACTGCTACAGATTCATAATATAGACTCATTGCATAGTCTGCTTCTCCCATATAGATTCTATATGTGGCATATAATCCGTAAATAAATGCTGCACTTGTACTAACTGCAATTAATGAATCCATATTTGGGCTTCTCTTAAAGAGTGTCTTAAAGCCTATTGTATAGAACTTAAGACCTGTTATCATTACTGGAATAGTTAATAGCAATTGGGCAATAGCAAAATTCAATGGATTTACCATTGGCTCAATAAAGTCTGGAAGAGGTGCACCCATCATATGACCCATTGAAATATAAAATAGAGGTATAGTAAATATTGCAGATATAACAAATCTATGCCATAAAGATTTGATTTCATTTTCCTTTCTCTCTTTATCTGTATCTACTGAAACTTCCTCATCTACTGCCCTATATCCTGCTTTTTCAATTGCATTTTTAATATCTAATACTCTTACAAGGTCTGGATCATAGCTAATAGTAAGTTTTTCTGTTGCAAGATTGACATTTGACTCGACTACCCCTTCTAATTTTCTCGTGACACGTTCTACTGCATTGGCACAGGATGCACATGTCATGCCTTCTATTTCAAATATTTTTTTAGCCATTAAATCAACCTCCTTATTGTCATATTCTAATAAGATTCTTTTACTTGATTATTTCGTAAGTTTAGATAAGAGCTCCATAACCTCATCTAGCTTTTCTTCTCCACTACCTTGCTCAAATGCTTCCCTTAAACAGTGATTTATATGTTGTCTAATTATTAATAAATCAGCCTTTTTTAAAAGAGACTGGGTCGCTAATATCTGATTTGATATATCTACACAATATCTATCATCCTCTATCATTTTAATAGATGCTTCAACTTGGCCTTTAGCCGTTCTTAGATATTGTAGTGCTTTTCTTCTTTCATTATTCATATTTTCATCTCCCATCCCATACCCCCTGGGTGGGGGTGTCTGTNTTTATACTATATTCCTTTTTTACATCTTTGTCAAGACTTTTACTAGTAAATATATTGTATGTAATTTACCCTTAAAACATAAAAAACCAAGCAAAAGCAAGCAAAAAGAACCGTCCCTTTTGCTTGGCCAAGCGCAGGGGACGGTTCTTTTTGCTTGTTATATTAAATCCTTAATTACTTCTCCAGCAATTATCAAACCTGCTACAGATGGGACAAATGCTACACTGCCAGGAATTTGTTTTCTTTGTGTATTATTCTCCTCATCATTTACAATAGGCTTTATTGGCTTTTCTTTTGAATAGACAACTTTAAGAGATTCTATCTTTCTTTTCCTTAACTCATGTCTCATCACTCTAGCTAAAGGACATAAACTTGTTTTATATATATCAGTAACTTCAAACTTAGTGGG
>JGI24712J26585_10004793_pt1 | contig 10163 bp, 13 predicted proteins | sample BioPla3DNA2_FD_26585 | JGI IMG/M metagenome (IMG submission 26585)
ATTTATATAACAAAACAAAAAATCACATAAGTAAATTAAATTACTCATGTGATTAAATTGTTTAATATTTCTCATTTACTTTCGATTGTATAAAATTATACAAGTTTTCTTTTCTTTGAGAACCGTTTCCAAACTTACCACGAATTACATCAATTGCTAGATTGTCGTAAGAATCGTTCATTTTTTTACCACCTTTTAAAAAATGGTTTACTCTTGATTGAACGAAATTATACAAGTTTTCTTTTCTTTGAGAACCGTTTCCAAACTTACCATTTATCACATCTCGAACAATTGAATCTGTATAGTTGCTTGTATTAGTTGGTTTTGGTGGTGTTGTTGGTTCACTCGTTGAATTATTCTGCAATCTGTAAACATAAAAATACCAATTATAAGGACACGCACTTTCATCACTTTCAACATATATACCGTTTGCATTTTCAGATTTATAAGTACAATGAATAACTTTGTATTGTTCGATAAACATTACAACATGACCATTTGCACCTCCTGAACTACCTTTCATTCCAAATATAACCACATCTCCTCGTTTAGCGTTCCACTCGCTCGATTCTGCAATTAGTTTGAAACCATTGTTCACTAGAAAAGAATGTAGTGAATCAGTATTAGGAACATAATTCAAAGGTTTTGCACCTCCACTCACTAAACATTCATAGATGAAACCTGAACAATCTGCTGTACCGTCTTTTCCTGTTCTGCTACCATACATCGAATATTTAATTCTTCTTTGTTTCAACTCTAAACCTTTTTCAATTGCTTTCTCAATGTTCATTAATAATCACTCCATTTCTGAAAATCGTATTAATCAAGTCTAACTCACTTGATGAATTAATACCGCTTATCTGTTGAAAATCTCCTGAAATATATCCAGTAAAACCACTTAAATCAATTGCTTTATCAATAGAATAAATTTGATTATCTACTTCAACATTTCTAACAATTCTAACAAAGGTTTTAGTGTTCGCAACATTTTTCAATGTATTAATCGTGTCAATGATACTATTGTTTTCAAAATGGATAAACGGTATATCCTGGAACATATTAAAATCTCTTGAAAGAATCAATTCATCTGAATGTTTGAGTGTTAGTGTAGAATCTCCATTTATCAAGTGAACGTTCAAAGCAACTGCAATTTCTTTTCCGATAATTGAACTATCCATTTCAATCTCATCAAAGAATGGGAACTGTAAAAAGAGTCTCACGTTTTGAAAATCGACATCAGTATTTGTTGCTCGTGGTATTGTGAAACTTCCTAAAACAATCTGATAATCTTGAATACTTAATTCCGCAACCGTTAAACCCTCGATAACTGTTTTTCCTAGTGTAACGGTGGTTCTTTCCGTCTTATACTTAGAATCAACAACAAAAGGAACTTTGAACATTCCAAGAATGAAAGTCGCTAAGTCAATTTTATCGCCCTCCATTGTGTTAAATCGCTTATTTTGAATTGCGTTTATATCGTCATTATCAATTTCATAGATATGCGTTGTCGGTGTGGTGTTCGGTTGATTAGGGCTTTCACTTGATTCATCAACAATTGTACTAACTTCTAAAGTATATAAATTAGGTGTTTCATTTTTTTGAGGTCTAGTGCTTACATCATAAGTAAAGTGATACGTTTTAACATTGTTAGGATTGAAAGTTATAACATCACTTTCAACTGAAAAAGGATTTTCTTCATAATCAATCGTGAGTTTTACACTACTTAATAAATAACCGTCATTCGCTGTTAAATTAAAATCAAGTACATTCCCACTTGATGAACCAGGAAAAACACTATTCACATTATTTAGAATTTGTTTGAATTTTACTCCATTAAAAGTTGGCAAATTTTCTTCTGCATTTGCTACTAATTCTATTTCCGTGTATGCTGATTTGTCATGTAAATCGTCAAAATTGTAAACGACATTATAACTTTTTGGTTTATCTCCTATTGAATATTTTTTTGTTCCAGTTGTCGAATCAAAGACATCTTCATAATAATATAAGATAGAAACATCTGTTAAAACACAATCTTCATTCGCGGTAACAATGATATTCAAAGGAACATCATAATCACAAGTTGACTTTGTGTAGTCAATTGTACAATTTTCTAATCTTTTTGAAAATGTAATTTCTGCCATATTAATCAACTCCCTAAAGCTACTAATAAAATTGATTCCGTGTTTAAATTGGTAGTTAATTCTATATACTCTGTTGTTACTTCATCAGTCGCTTGCACTCGTACTCCGTTCATTTTAACGTTCGTTGAATCTGCTTGCAAAGTACTTGCTAAAATAGAATCTTTATAAGTTTCTAAGACATCTAATTTAAAGGTGTACTTCTTCAAACTCTTTGCTAGAATTTCAACATTATCAAGATAATATTTTTTATTTAAACTAGGAATGATAGCATAATTGAAAGATACATCAGTTGAAAGAATTAAACTAGGATAAACTAAATCAAAGTCTTTTCTAAGATTGATTTCAATTTCTGTGTTCTTTGTAATAGACTTACCTAAAACGTTATAAGCATCATTTGTTTTACATAATTCAATTTTCATAAAGCACCTCCAAAATAAAAAAGGGAACAAAATTGCTCCCTTAGTTTTATTAAGCAACAAAGAAAACAACAAAGTTTTCATTTAAATCATTATAGTAACCTGCATCAACTTTATAAAAGTTATTGTAAAACTCTGCTTTCGGATTGTAGTTAGTTGTTACACGTTTATCAAGATTAGATACACCTAGAGCATTTGTATCAAACATTACACCAATAATACCAGTTTGTTCTACGACTTTACCGCTTGAACATTTTACACTAATTTTAGATACTTCAGTAAATTCATATTCTGTGCCAGAACCTTGCCAATATGGAACAGTTTCGTATTTAGGAAGTTTAACTAACTCATTGTTATAAGTATCAGATTCTAGATAGACAACTGACGCTTTGGCAAAGTCTGATAAAAGCACTAAATGTAATTCTGACTCTGGTGTGAATCGTGCTTTCTTTCCTACATTGAAAAGTTTTGAAATTTTAGAAATACGGTCTTTATAGAGTGCAATAGTATAGCTTGCGTACTTAATAAAGGTAGAATCTTTAATAGCTTTCTCTGGTGTCAATTTTGTACCGTTTAATTGGTTGTAACCGTATAACAGGTTGACTGCTTTTACATCTGTTTTTTCTTTTGCATTTTCTGAGGTAATGCCAGAATCGTTTAAAGTTTCTGCAATCATATTATTGATAGTTTTCATGATTAAGTTTTCAGTTTTAACAGTAATTGAGTTTTCAACTGCAGTTTCTAACATTGAAATGAAACCATTTAATTGTGTAACACTTGAAAGACTTTGTTTAACTTGTCTTTCAGTAAATGACAAAGGCACTTCAAAAGTAATTCTACTATTAAAAAATTTTGCGTTTACGGTTGGTTGGTAAAAAATATCTGGACTGTAATCTTTACCATTTTCTAGTTTCCAAGAATCAGATTCTGTTGCGTCTGGCATATCTGCAGTAATTTTTTCTAAGATTGAACCAAATTCCCAAGCGTCTAATACAACGCTAGGCACTCCTCCCTTATACATACGGTTAGAGAAAACAACTTTACCGATATGATTCACTAACTTTTTAACATATGCATCAAGGTTATCAGTGTTTATAACTTCCTTTCCTAAATCGACAACGTTCGATAAATCTTCCTGAACTACAACATTTTCTCCTAAAATTTCTCCCATAGTGTTGTTCATAATTTCATAAATTTGTGTCATTTTCATTTTGTTTTACCTCTTTCTAAATTACTTTAAGAAATAAACTATTTCTCACATCTAACATTATTCTATCATTTAAATGATAATTTTTCAATTCGTTTTCAATTCGTGCATAATCATACTCTTGATTCGTTTCGTTATACTCATGTTCCTGTTCGTGTGAGTCTGCATTATCATTTATTAATTGGTCTGAATCGTATGCACTAATTGAGTGTGTCGTATTATCGCTTTTATGGTCGCTGATTAATTTAACTGTTTTGCTTGCAAGTCCTAAATCTTTTCTTTGTAGTGTATTGTAAAGTTTATTCCAAACGTCTTTATATTCCAGTAAAACCCAGTTTGCTAAAATGTTCATAGCATTATCTGGTGTTTCACTTGTTACGAATAATAACTCAATATTTTTAGTAAATTCTAGGTTACCATATTTCAAACAAAAAACCGTTTCTAACTCATCAACATCAAAATTCAAAACTTTCTTTTCGTTAATGAGTCGAAAAATTCCTTTTGTTTTTACTACCTCGTTATATTTCATCTTCTTCATCTCGCTTTTCTGGTTCATCTGTTTCAGTTGTTTCTACTGTTTCAGTTGTTTCTACTGTTTCAGTTGTTTCATCTGTTTCAGTTGTTTCATCTGTTTCAGTTGTTTCTACTGTTTCTACTGTTTCAGTTGTTTCTACTGTTTCAGTTTCATTTGACTGTTCTAACTTAATTTGTTTGATTTTCCAGATACTTGTTAGGTCTACACTAGCATTTAAACCGAACACTTTATTCAGTTTCTCGACTCCCTCTATACGACAATCTAACATATTATCAACTAATGGATATAACATATCGTTATTCATTGCTACTTCTGCACTAATTAGTCTTTCTCGTTTCATGTTGTAATTAGCATTAAGTCCGATTTCATTAAATAGGCTCGCTTTCAAATATTGTTGTAACTCAATGAGATTAGCAATATTGGTTGTATTGTTCTTTTTGTCAAAGACTCGCAAACTTTCTAATAGTCTTTGTTCTCCAATAACCCCCAATTCTCCATTGATTACTTTTTGTAAGTAGCGTTCAGCACTTTCTATTGTGTTTGAGTCTGACGCTGATATGAATGTTTGAATTCTACTATTATAGTTAGCTAACAATAAAGAAATATCTGTTTCAGTTGATAAAGTTGCGTACTTCTCAAACAACTGCTGTAAACCTAACTCCATTAAATCATTCTTAATCAATACACATTCAACATCAATTTCTAATGTTCTATGCTGTAAATGAGGATTACTTATAATTGCGTGAGTTGGTTGGTTATATACATCTTGACCAGTAAAACCACAATCTGTTGCGTATAATTTTTCTTCTTCCTCCACAATAACAACGTAACCATTCTTCTGTAACAGTTTTTCCATTTCTACTATGTTAATAGGCAGATTTTCATATTTGAACATTGTCAAAGTCCTATTATACATCATATTCAGAAATAGTTGTTCTAGTAAACTTTTATCCATGCTTTACACCTCCTCATTTACTTTCCATTTTTTCAATGAAAGACTTAATCATTCTAGTATTATCTTCAATTGTTTTTCTCATTTCTGCAATTGTTTTAGCATACGTTTCACTAGTCTTTATATTCATCCAAAATAAAGCACCGCAAGCAACAATCGGAAAACCTAGATTTGATACTAAACTACATAATTCATTTGCTGACATTCTACTACGCTCCTCTACATATTTTGAGATAATTCGCAATACTATCTCCTACTAAATTGTTTTGATAGAAAACTCGGTCTGTTTTGAAAAACCAAGCAATCTTTTCTTGTAACTTGTTGATTGGTCTTAATATATTTCTATTATAGTTCATTTTTGGTATATAATCAAAACTATATATTATATCTGTTTCTAGGTGTTTTAGAGGTGTAGTTTTTTCATGAATATAAGTAAATAAACAATTGTCTTTTTCCACAATTTCGCAAGTGAAAATCATGTCATTAAATTCTATATAATATGTTAGAATGACATCTGATTGTTTATACTTAATAGGTAAATGAGGATAAATATTTAACGCCCATGAACCACCTGTAATCATTTCTAGTTTAGCATTTCCAAACGCAAAATAGTAATTATTCGTCTTTGATTTCTCTAAAGACTTGCAATATTCAACAGCAACAGTCAATTCACTATCTCCATAACGGTAAACGTCAATTGTGCCCTGTTTCATTTCTTTGATATGAGTAAGCCCCATTTCAGCAAAATAAGGGCTGTACCTATTGACCGTATTTCCTAGCATATAAATTTCTACATCTGTTCTTCTTCTGACTATGGTTGAAACGGTGTTCATAAATAAAATAAACTCATCTTGTAAATATAAATGATTTGTTAAAAATTCATCAAAAACAATTGTCTTAATTCGTGGATATGATACTGACTTATCGTGTTCAGTATTTGATAATGCAAAGGTAAACCCAAAACAATCATTTTCATTATAAATAGGCTCGTTCTTTTCGTTGAAACGTGCTAAATAAAATCGACCGTTTCTATAAATGATAGAATTGTACTCGCTCGTTAATTTTCTTAAAGCTCCAGATTCAACAATACTTGAAAAGATTTGAGAAGCTCGCTTGTTTGAAATATCCTCTTTCCACCTCCTAACATAAGCAAACTGTTTACCGTCTTTTAAAAAATTCTTCAATGCGTCCAGTAAGCAAGCATATGTTTTACCATTGGAACGCTCTCCTATAATTACGTTATACGTTGCGTTCTTCTTTTTGATATTGGTTAAACTATAAAACTCATTCTTATTTTTAGACATTTGCTGTAACCCCCTTAAAAATATAACCGTTTTTAAAGTCCTCGATAAATTTCGCATATTGTTTACTTAGTGATAGAGTAAATTCACATTCAGATAAATGAACACAACTATTAGTTTTTACATGACATGGTAACCCATTATAATCTATTACTTCTATTTCATAGGTGTTGTCGATATAAGTATGTGTATGCTTACCTGTTTCATTACTCGGTATATACAACTCATCATTAAACATATCAAAGACTTTTTGTATATCATTATTACACACCCTTTTCATGTAATTGATACCGTTACTCTTTGATAACCCCGCAACAGTGAGTTGAAATTCTCCTTTTTCGTAGACAAGATAACGCTTTGCACCTAGTGTTTTAAAATAGTCATAAGTGCCTTCAAAATCCCAAACACCTATCGGTTTTTCTACCCCTTTAATGGTTTTAGGTTTCATCAATGATTTATCTAAATCGTAGTATTCTAAAACTGTTTCAATTTTCTTTGTGATTAATTCATTGTACTTTTCAATAAATGTTATATGATTCTCATAGTTTAAACATTTAATAGAATCTGTATCAGAATAAACATAATCTTTACCAAAATTCACAATACCTACCCATAGATTTCTCCTTGCATAAGCTGTAACAAAGATTCCCCATGGATAATACAAAAAACGTTTTTTGTTCTTGTTGTATTTTTCAATTTCTTCATCAAAATTAGGTTCTTCTTTTATCCACTCACTACCGTCAAATGTGTTCATTTTTTGAACAACGTCTGTAACTGACATTCCATAAATAGAATTTAACATTCCTTTAGATTTGAGATATTCTGCCTCTTTACCTTTCACCCCTTTTAAAGTGGTTTTGTCTTGATACAATTGTAATATACTTTCAATGATTGGTTTAGGTAAATAGTTTTTAAAAAAACCATAACATTCATGTATTGTGATATATTCATATTTGTAGCATTGGTTTATTATGTCTATATCAATTTCAGTGCACCACATTTTCAACCTAGCACATGAGGCTACTCGACCATTATTTATAATAGGTTTTTCAATCTCTATACATTTAGATTCTGAAATATAATGTTCATACATATTAGGTAGCACGTTTTCTAATTCTACTAAAACAATATAGTTGTATTTTTTTCTATGATTCATCATTTCATTGTAATCAAAATCTAACTCTTTTGCTCTACTCATTGGAAACTTTTCAGACAACATAACACTAGGATAAGAACTTGTGAAGTCAATTGATGAAACATTTTTAAGTAGTTTGTTAGTGTAAATATGGTTAGCGTGAGTGTAACCACCTTGAAAAGATTGTTTCAAAGCTAAGTATACATCACTAGTTAAAGTTAAATCTAGCATCATTTTTCTGTAACGTTGAAATTTACCCTTATTACTCTTTTTGTGATTTTTATTAGTGAAATAGCATTTATCTCTGACATATTTTCTCACTCTGCCAGTGTTAGTCATTGGAATCTTAGTTATATCTCCATATTCATTAATCTGTTCTCTTATATATGCTACTACAATTTTTACATCATATTCACAATAATCTAATTCATGCTTTGTTAGTGGTGTTTTAGCGTGTCTGATTTTTGTGTAATCAAGATTTCCTACTAACTTTTCTAACTTAGTGCTTGTTAGGTTATTAGCGGTTTTTTCTAGTGATAACCCAGACAAGATATAACTATCTCTGAATTCAATACCCAAATCACAAATAGCCTTGATTGGTTTTCTCTCATCAACTGCAAAGACATTTACCCAGTTTAATTCAAATAGCATGAATTGAAATTCATAGGATAAATTGTGAACGTAAGTTACTAGCAATCTTTTTGAATTCAACGCAAAGGCTTTTTTCAAGGAATACATAAACTCCCTAAATTCATCCCACGTTCTGCCATATACGCAAATATTCTCTATTTGATACATCCAGATATACATGAAACCAACTTTTTCATCATTAGAATAGATTGAGGTTGTTTCAATATCAAAACTAGTTGATAAATTATAGTAACTTATTTTCTTGTTCGTTCTTATAATTCTCGCTTGCTTTGCTAGTTGAATTAGTTTTTCAAATTCTAATTCCCTATATTGAATCATCTCAATCAAACTCCTTTATCTAAAACGCCTTGAACATATCCTCTGTAATTTGTGTATCAACTGCCCTAACCATCATTCCAATTAAATCTGGCATTAATGCATCTATATCTTGTTCAGATTTCCCTAAATCTAACTTCTCTTGTTTTACATAGTTTGAAACAACTTCAAATATTTTGCGATAACCAATAGCGCTCGCTGAATCTTCGGTATTCCGTAAGTATTGTTCAATTTTGCTAGTCAATTCAAAGAATTTAACAGCATGATTCTGAATCTTTACAATATCTTTTGTTTCAATTCCTGTGGTCTTTGCAATATCTTCCAATACTCGGTTCACTCCTCTAATTGTTGAAGTCTTTGCGTCTATAAAGTGGTTTACTCGTGCTAACTCGGCTTGTAATTCATTGTAATTCTTTCCACGTACTGAAAACTTTGCTCCTCCACTTTTTACCCACATTTTATAGGCTGGCGAACTTGTCAACCCTTTTTGTTCTAATCTTTTTAATCGTTTATTTGCCATTGACGCTTTTCTACTGACTTCTGCTTTCAATGCTCTTGTTTCTGCTCGTATCCAGTCGGTATCAATTTCAAGAGTGATTGCTCCTCTATTCTTTCTTCCACGCATTAAGAATACACCTCAATTCACGCATAAATTCTTCTCTTTGTTTCTGATTCAATATTTGAACATACTCAAAAAAGATATTCATGTTCCTACTTCTACCAACTTCAAAAGCTGATAATGTTGAAACCTTGATTCCAGTTTTCTCTGACATCTCTTTCAAGGTTAATTTTGCAACTTCTTTTCTATACTTAAAACAAAGTCTGCCTATTGCATACATCTTTTAAACCTCCTTTTTAAAGAAAAACCTTGCTTTTACGCAAGGTCAACCCAGTTGATAGAATAGCAATTCTTATGGTATTTGTTAGAAAAGTATTGGTAAATCTCAATTCCTAATTTTCCGTTATTAACTGCATCAATAACTTCTTTATCATGCATCATTTCTTTAACAGTTTCTGTTAAATGTGTAGGTAAATTAATTAAACAATCTCCAGTTAAAACAGTTGCTGTTGCTCCAAACTTTCCTTTAGTATTCAAATACATAGCTAAAACAACGTGCTCTTTTCTGTTTTGATTAAACAATTCTTCTAAACTGTAATATACTTCTTCACCTTTTGGACGTGCTGTAAATACTGAACCTCTATTATATTTGTTTGCAATACTCATAATTAATCTTCCTTTCTTTCTTCAATAATCATCACATTAAACCATTGTTGCAAATATCTTATATCTGTTATATATTTTTTATGTTCGATTTCTTTTCTTAAATCATAAGTTTCAATTGTTTTTAAATCGAATTCATCACCGTAAGATATTTGTAAATTCAAATCAGCAAAGTTAGAATCTTTTAAAACTAGAATTTCAATATCATATTCTGATTCTTCCTTGCTAATCTGTTTCAAAACATTTAACAAAATATTCATTTTCCTTACCTCCTTTCTATATCAAGTA
>JGI24712J26585_10004797_pt1 | contig 10160 bp, 8 predicted proteins | sample BioPla3DNA2_FD_26585 | JGI IMG/M metagenome (IMG submission 26585)
GCCACGGCATATTCCAAGTGAACTTGTCCTCTGCTCGTTTGGCTTAACGAAATAGTTCTCAAGTGTGTTTAATGATTATTTTAATCATGTCGGTTTCATATCCTTCTTATTTACTCGATCGAGGTTTCGTTTTAATTGAATATGGTTTTGTTGACCGACAGGCGGTTCCCATTCTCATCATACAAGTAAAACCCTTTCCCGGTACGCACACCCAGTTGGTTCGACCGGTACAGCTTCCACAGGATGGGGTTAGGCTTGTATTGCTTCAGGCCAAAGTCGTTGAACATCGCCTCCATCAAGGTTACGAGCCGTTCGATCCCCACGATGTCAGCCATCTGGAAGATACCGTACCGTTGCCCGAAAATGATGGTAAAGGTCTCCTCGATACTTTCCAGGGTGCTAATCCTTTCCAGCAACATCTGGCACGCCTCGTTGAGCGTGGTTGCCAGTAGCCGCAAGCTCACGTTCCCGTTGCTCTCGTTAACGCGGTGCGGCTTGTACTTGATGAGCTTGGCGAACACCTCCATTTTTTGGTACACCTCTTCCGAGGTATACATCCCGATGGATATCTCCAGGATTCGGGCGTCTGGGTGTGATACCGGGAAGTAGAGACTCACGCACCGTTCTTTGTGGGTGAGATCAGCCGCCAGCTCACTGATGATCAAGGTGGAGCCATTGGTCGCGATAATGGCGTCTTTGTCCAATACCTCTTCCAGCTTCTTGAAAATGTTTTTCCTGAGTGGAGTGCTTCGGCGTCCAGTTTCTGAGTATCGGCTGCACTCGATTACCATGTCGCACCCCGCGAAGTCCTCGTAGAGTAGTGTTGGGGTGACCCGGTTCAGGATCACTTTTTTCTCGGCCTGCGTCAATCCCCACCGGCTAATTTTTTTGTCCATTACTCTCTCCAACTCGCGCATCACGAAGTCGTTTCGCTCTTGCGATTCATCGAGGAAGACCACCTCCATGCCGGCCGTGGCCGCCATGTTGATGATGGTTCTCCCCTCTCTTCCGGCGCCCACCACGCCAATTTTCGAAAAGAGCGGTTTGTTCTTTCCGCTTGAGATAGTCAGTCCGTACCTCTCGATGGGTTCCACGATCATTTCATCCATATTCTGTTATCTATTATTGTTTTAGTCCTATGGCTTGGTTGGCTGTTATGGCTACCATGTTGTAAATATCTTCTACCGAGCACCCCCTTGATAGGTCGTTCACCGGGGCGGCCATTCCTTGAAGAACGGGTCCAACGGCCTCCGCGTTACCCAGTCGCTGTACCAGCTTGTAACCGATGTTGCCTGCTTCGAGGGATGGGAAAACCAGTACATTCGCGTTGCCCGCGATCGGGCTGCCCGGTGCTTTGCTGGCACCCACGCTGGGCACCAGCGCGGTGTCTGCCTGTAGCTCACCATCTATCAGCAGGGTAGGTTCCAACTCTTTCACTATCTCTGTTGCTTCCCGTACCTTGTCGACCGCTTCGTGCACGGCACTTCCCTTAGTGGAGAAGCTGAGCATGGCCACCTTGGGCTCCACGCCCACCAGGCTCTTCATCGTCTGGGCGGAGGCAATGGCGATTGAGGCCAGCTCCTCGGCGGAGGGGTCGGGCATCACCGCGCAGTCGGCGAACAGGATGGTCCCGTTCTCACCGTATTGCGGTGTTCGCGTAAGCATGATGAAGGCCCCTGAAACGACCTTGACCCCCGGGGAGGTTCTGATAATTTGCAGGGCCGGGCGAAGCACGTTACCCGTTATGTTTCGAGCTCCGGCGACTTCACCGTCCGCATCCCCGCTCTTGATCATCAGGCAAGCCAGGTAAAGCGGGTTTTCCACCAGCTTTGCCGCCTCTTCGAGCGTCATACCCTTGTTTTTCCTGAGTTCGAAGAGCAGGTGCGTGTAGGCCTCTTTTTTGTCGTGTGCTTTTGGGTCGATGACTTTTGCCCGTCCCGCGTTGGTGAGTTTCAGTCGATCGATCTCGCGTTTAATCTCGGCGGGGTCCCCCAAGAGGATGATGTCGGCCACGCCGTTGGCCACCAGCCGGTCAGTCGCCCGTAACGTGCGTTCTTCACTGCCTTCGGGCAGTACCACGCGTTGCTTGTTGGTCTTTGCCCGTGCGATCATGTTGTCTAGTAAATTCATAGTTATAGTGTATTTTTCAGTTATTTTCCCTTGAATGCAAACAATGACAAAAAGAATACAATATGGGAAAGTTTAATTTACCTCGCGTAAATGCAAAAATACAAAAAATGAGTAATCGCGACAACAAAAACAATCTCTCTTGTAAATAATCTTTCATTTGCCATCGTTTTACTATCTTTACCACGGAATGAATGGTATGAAGTTAATAAAGCGAGAAAGGGTAGCCTATTTCAGTCTCACGTTGATGACCCTGATCGTGGGGTTTTCGTTTATTTTCGTAAAGATCGCGTTGCGCCATGCTTCGCCCATTGATCTGTTGGCCCATCGTTTTAGTGCCGCTTTTGTCGGCATTTTTCTCTATTACCTGATCCGCGGGAAGGGGTTCCCGCGGTTTGGGCGAAAAAGCGTGCCTTCGCTGCTCCTTTTGTCCCTTTTTTACCCTATACTCCTCTTTTTGTTGCAGACCATCGGCCTGCAATTTACCACCGCTTCGGAGGCCGGTATCATCTCGGCCACTGCACCGATTTTCACCTTGATACTGGCTTCCATCTTCCTGAAGGAGAGGAGCACGATCTGGCAGCTTTTTTCCGTGTTCTTATCGGTAGGTGGCGTGATGTTTATCATGTACAAGAACGGGCTGGGGGAGATGACCGGCGAAACGCTGAAGGGTGATTTCATTATTTTGCTCTCCGTCTTTTCTATAGCTATCTATTTAGTCCTGGCCCGGAGAGCCACGCGCAAGCACGCGGCTATGGATATCACCTTTTTTATGACCGTGGTTGCTTGCGTGCTCTTTAACCTCTTGGCTGTTACCCAGCACGTGCAACAAAATAGCCTCCCGCTCTACTTCGCCCCGCTCCAGAACGGTGAGTTCTTGTGGGCCATCCTTTACCTGGGTGTACTCTCCTCGTTCCTGACCTCTTTCCTGACCAACACCGCACTGGTGGTCATCCCCGCCTCCCGTGCCTCTATCTTCAATAACCTGAGTCCCGTTATCACCGTCTTTGCCGGTGTTCTCGTTTTGGGTGAGACGCTCCGCGGCTACCACTTGATAGGGGGACTTATGGTGCTGCTGGGGATCATCGGGGTTAACGTACTGAAACGGGAGCCAGTGAGTGGCACTTAAATAGAATAGGCATGTTTTTCAACCATCTGAAAAGAATAAAGTTCATCATACACTTTACACGGCCGAAAGCCAGTAAAATATTAGAGATACACCTCTACTTCATCGCCTGTCATTCTTTGTGGTATCGACCATTATGAATAAATTCGCAAGAAAAAAAGATGATAAATTACACGCCTTTTGGGGTATTGACGACAAAATGTAGACAGGGAGAATGTGTATACATCCTTGCCAACAGCAAACTATACAGTAACACGGACGAATAGCAATAAACAATGAAAATTAACACACGCATTTTCGTTACGATTGTACTATTGATATGCTCTTTTTGTACAATCAATATATTGGCCCAGATTACAGAGAGGGAAAGGCCGAAAGAATGGGATCTATTGGTTCCGGGAGCACGTTTTATGGATCGTTTTCTACCAATGCCCAAAGGTGTATTGAGTAGCGATACCTGGGGTGCTGAAAATGTAATACCACGTTACACGGATAATGGCATTGAAGATCGGATTAATTCATACTGGGGAGGCAATATAGTGTTGGGAGACGATCAGAAATATCATTTATTCGTATGCGGCTGGAAAGAAAGTTCTCCCAAAGGACATGGGGAGTGGCCTAACTCTATTGTATATCACACAATATGTGATAACTCTTTCGGTCCCTTCCTTATAAAAGACACGATAGGACCCGGTCATAATCCGGAGATATTCAGGCTAAAAAATGGGAGTTATGTGATTTATGTGATTAACGGATACTACCTGTCGGATCATTTGGACGGGCCATGGACCTATAATAAATTCGAATTTAACAAACGTGACCGCGATATTATTGAAGGCTTGTCAAACCTTACTTTTGCCCAGCGTGAAGATGGCTCATATTTAATGATATGCCGCGGGGGCGGCGTATGGATCAGTGAAACCGGGTTATCACCTTACTGCCAGATTACCCACAAGCGGGTATATCCGGATGTGGAGGGAGAGTTTGAGGATCCCGTGGTATGGCGCGATCATATACAATACCACCTTATTGTTAACGATTGGTTAGGGCGTATCGCTTTTTACCTCCGGTCGAAAGATGGTGTTCATTGGGTAACCGATCCTGGGGAAGCCTATACAACAGGCTTTTCAATACATGAAGACGGAAGAGTTGAAGAGTGGTTCAAATACGAGCGGATAAAAATATTGCAGGACGAATACGGGCGCGCTATACAGGCTAATTTTGCAGTCATCGATACCCTGAAAGCCGAAGATAAGCCCAACGATAATCATAGTTCCAAAAACATCAGTATTCCTTTGAATCCGGGTTTGCTGCTCACAATGCTGAATGATAAACCTATTGATGAAAAAACAAAAGAGATACAGATAAAAATATCGGCCGAAAAAGGATTTAATCCACACACGGATATTGATATCAATAGCTTGCGTTTTGGAGCCTCCTCCGAAGTGAACTTTGGACGAGGATGTATTGTGTCGAGTGTTGAAAAATCCGGGCCGGATTTAATCGTAACATTTGATGCTTCGGGAAATGGCATTACAGAAGAGGAGTTTGCTCCTAAACTGATTGGCAAAACGGTTTCGGGAAAATCACTATATGGTTATACCCGTTTACCTTGGATTAATTATAACGAATCTATCCTCTCCGCCCGTATACCGGTTTTTTCGACCAATTCGGGGACTATTGAGGTTCAGAACTTTGGACAGGTTTCATCAAAACAGGCTATTCTTAAAGTTTATCAGCAAAAATCCGGTACCCAAATAGAGATAGGCAGTGCAGGAATACCTCCGTTGGAAGCTTACGAAAAAACCAATGTGGTCGTTGATTTGGATGACAGATGCGAGAAGGGGGAAAAATGTCACTTTACGATTACCATTCAGGAAACAAATAGACAAGTTTCAACTTTTGAATTTAGCGTGGGAAGATAACATTTTGCTGTTCTCTTCGTATCTATTCTTGTGCCAAATTTGCCACGAGTTTATGAGATTTTGCCACAAAACATACAACCCGGGTCCGAGTGATGCAATGGGGTTCAGGTAGGTTTGAGTGAGCCAGATAGCAAGGATGGTGTTTTTTTGTCCAAGACTTTGTCCTCCCGCGACGACGAAGGAGAATTTTCTGCCAATTTTCCTGCCGAAACCGAACTGCAACAGGCAAATCAGAAGTGAGCTAACAGCAATGATTATTTCCAACAAGAAGTTGCTGCTGCTATGACTTACAACGAATCGGGTAACGCTCCCAAGAACAATGGTCAGCGCTACTGCCCATAGATAGAAAGATACGATTTGTGCCGATGCTATTTTTCGATGCAGTTTGGGAGCGGTTTTTTGAACAAGGAGCGATGCAAGGAACGGCAGAATCAGAATAGGCATCACTTTCAGGAAAATATACCCGAAAGATGCCCCAAAAGAGAGTGTTTTGCCTGTTTCGCCAATTATTGAAAAGAATAGCGGTGCGATAAATGCAATGGACAAATTGCTGATAACTGAATAGGCTGCCACGGTAGAGATACTTCCACCCAAAAGACCTGTGACCACGGGTGCCGATGTGGCTGTTGACGCCAAAATGCATATCATACATGCCTGCGCCAACACTTCGTTAAACGGGCGAATGGCCAGGTAAATCAAAGCGCTGCCAATATATTGAACGCCCAATAATATATAGTGAAACTTGGTGATTTTGATGCTACTCCATGAAATGCGACAATAGGTAATAAAAAGCATCAACGAAAGCAGATAGGGTGTTGCAAACGATAAGGCATATAGCTGGTTGTGAAACACAATGCCTAACACTATGGCTATGGGGAGTAGATTTTTCTCGAGAAAATTTTTCATTCCGTTGTTCGCTTTCCCATTTTATGTTCAAAATGGCTTCTCTTGGCTCCAAACAGATATCTTCTGCGTCTAACAGGTTGCTGTAGGTAACTTTTTTTATTCTCGGATTCCGACTGGTTTGACCAATCGTGCTGAAACCGCTATGTTTTATGACTACACGTTACCAGCAGGCATTTATGGAATACCGATTTTATCAAATTCCCATTCTAAAATCGTTAATGCTGCTTTGAGTCAACGAACACTCTTCAAATATTACGCTAATTCCATTACCTATTGGAGATTGAGAACTTAATCCTACCCATGATTCGGCAGGATAATCATTCTTAAAGAGACGAACAAGCTGCCATTTCTCTTTATCCAGTGAATAATAAAAGCCAATAGTCTTTACATTCGAAGATATTTTCATGTACACGCCTGCATTATCAACGGCATCGTGGTTATTGTCATCGGATGTTTCAATAGTTCTGACAGTCACAATGCGGGTTTTCATACGTTCATCCCTCTCGAACGCGAATTTAAACCACAACTGTGGGTTTAAATAAATAAACATGGCCCCCGCGTCATAGGTGTCTGTAAATGTCGGAGTAATTTTAGCTGTAAAGGTAAAAGGTTTGGTGTTATCTATTTCTGTCAGCAAAACAGGAGCCGTATTTTTTGATGGTTTTCCAGTAGGGTCATTAAAATTATCACATTTAGCATTGCTCTTGAAGATTAATTTGTCACCATCGACGGTTACTAAGGTTTTCGCTCCATTAAGCGATTTAGTAAATTCAATGCCTGAAACTTTTATGGAACAATTTTCTCCTTTCGTAATCTCTGGAGTGGTTTTACTACTTTCTTTTAGAATCTCATTACAATTACTCATATCGGTTGATATTATTAGTGAATTTAGATATATTATTCAAAATAATCATTTTATCAGGCATTAAACATTTCATACTGTCTCTTATCCTTGCAGGTAACATGGGATTTACGCAAATAAAAAATCAACACCTTTTTTTGATGATTATTTTAAAAGTACTGGTATACTCGACAATTCTCTTTTTGGATTAAAAGATAAGTCAAGTAGTTTATAACCAGGTTGCTTTATGTCACGACAAAGTTACGTTTATTGTTTTGAAAAAACAATGGAATAGTTTGTTTTTGATATGCTTTTCATGATGTTAAAGTTGGGGGAAAAACGTATCTTTGTAGAAGAATGTACCTATTAAGCGGTTATGAAAAAATTACTCTCCATACTGTTGATCGCGAGTTGCACCGTCTTGGCCGTGACTGGGCAAGAGAAGACATGTGAACAGAAGCGACCGAAGGTGGGGGTCGTGCTTAGCGGGGGCTCCGCCAAGGGGTTTGCGCACGTTGGCGTGTTGAAGGTGTTGGAGAGGGTCGGGATCCCGATTGATTGCATTGCCGGGACGAGCATGGGGGCAGTGGTTGGGGGACTTTATTCGGTTGGCTACAGTGCCAACGTAATCGATTCGCTCATCAGCCTCCAGGATTGGGATTACCTGATGAGGGATCACGTGTATCGTGAGGATCTGCCCGCGAAGCGACGAGAGGACAGTAAGAGGCACCTGGTTTCGCTGCCGTACCAGTTGAAGATAAAAGAGGGAGAGGGAAGGTTGAGTCTCCCCCCGGGTGTATTCGCCGGTCAAAACATTTACAGTCTTTTCTTGAATATGACCATCGGTTTCCAACACCCCATGGATTTTGATGATCTGCCTATCCCGTTTGCATGCGTGGCCGCCGATGTGCGTACCGGTCAAGAGGTGGTGTTCCGAGAGGGGGTGCTGCCCATGGCCATGCGGGCGAGCATGGCTATCCCCGGAGTGTTCACGCCCGTGGAGCAGGATAGCATGTTGCTGATTGATGGGGGGATGATCAACAATACCCCGGTGGATGTGGCACGGGAAATGGGCGCTGATTTCGTGATCGCCGTCTCGTTCCCACCCGATGAAAAGGCGATAAAGAAAGGACAGGGGAGTATCACTGAGGTGGTGGGGCAGCTAGGGAATTTCATTGGGGCGCAGAAGAGAATACAGAACCTTGAGGATGCGGATCTGTTGATAACACCCCTGTTACATCCTTATGGCTCGATGGATTTCTACCAGCAGGCCATTGATTCCATTATCGCCCGGGGCGAAGAGGCAGCTATGAGGAAGTGGGAGGGGCTGATGGGTCTCAAGCTGTCGTTAGGTCTTGACTCGATAGACAGTCCCAGGCTCGTGAGAGAACTCGTTAACCCCTATATCAACGTGGATACGCTGCTGATAAAAAATGTTCGGGTGGAAGGGGTGCCACCCAGGGAGGAGAGACAGGTGTTACGCTGGATTCCTCTGCTTGACGACAAGGTGACCCGAAAGCAGTTGGATGCCATGACCGCACGGGTGTTTGGTACCGGGTTGTTTTCCAGCGTCCATTACCGGTTGGATGGTGAGGGACCCTTTGACCTCGTGTTCAACGTTGAGCCAAAAGTGACTAATACCCTTAACTTGGGCTTCTATTTTAACAGTGAGGATATGGCGGCAATCCTGGCTAATACCACCATTCGATTAAGCAGATCGCTGCAGTCGATGTTTGATATCACCACGAGGCTAAGCCGTGACCCCTACTTCATGGTGGACTACTCCATCAACAGCGGCCTCTTCTATAAAGGGGGAATCAACTACACGTTGAGCAGGAGTGACCTGCCAGTTTATCACCGGGGAAACCTGTTTTACAACGCGCGGGTCGTGAGGAATGCCCTGACGCTCAACTTTTCCGAGTTCTACTTCGGTAACGTGAAACTCCACTTCGGGGCGGGCCTTGACAACTATCACTTTTCCAGCCCTTTGCTCAATCCCCTGAACCTCACCCTGACGGAAGCGGAGGATCAGTTGTACATCAACTACACGTTTAACGGGGTGTACGACGACCTGAACGATACCTACTTCCCCTCGTCCGGAAACTATTTCTCGTTTCAATATTGCCTGCATACCGATAACTTTGCACAGCTGAATAACGACCGTCCCCTCAGCGTCCTGCGAATGAACCTGTTTAAGTCGTCGCATCTGTTCGGCAACGCTTACCTAACCCCACGTCTCTCTGCGCGGTATGTGATGAGCGAGAACGCACCAAATATCTACCGCAATTTCGTGGGCGGGAGAATCGATGGCCACTACCTGCCTCAGCAAATCGCCGTGCAAGGCTCCAGGGGGATGGAGCTTTTGGGCAACTTGGTACTCTCTGCCGATATGGGGCTACATTACGCCTTCACGCCCAAAAATCACCTCTACGGGAACGTTAACTTCACGATCCATAGCGAACACCTGGATAGTTTTTTCAAGGGAGAGACATTTTGGAGCGGCAATATCGGGTATTCGCACCTCACCATAGTGGGGCCACTGCGGGCCGAACTGGGCTACTCGCACCTCTCTAGACGGTTTTATCCCTACCTGAGCATCGGCTACCACTTTTGATCGCCCTTCCACGAGCCGATGAAGCAGTTATTACCATAATAACCAGCGTGTAATCATCGCCATTACCGATGAACTGAAGCGTGAAATGGGCTTTAACCTGATATAAACAGACCCGTAATCGGATTATCTTGATTTAAATTATTTAAATCTTGATTATTTAAAACTAAATAATTATCTTTGCATAAAATCATCTGTGCCAAAAAAATGCATATTATGAAACAGAAAGTGCGAAATCCATTTGTAATTGGGGGATACGTTTCCCCTGAATACTTCTGTGATCGGGAGGCAGAGTCTAAAGAGTTGCTATCCGCACTGTTAAATCATCGCAACACCGCTATCATATCGCCCAGGCGTATGGGGAAGACCGGGTTGATACAACACTGCCTCCAGTTTCCAGAAGTGAGGAAGAACTTCCACCACTTTTTTATTGATATTTACGCGACGGGAAGCCTAAGCGAGTTGGTGTTTATGCTTGGTAAAGAGATATTTGAAACTTTGCAACCCAAGGGAAAACGATTTATTGACCATTTCTTTAACGTGATTACTTCGCTTAGACCGGCATTAAAATTAGATCCCGTGACCGGTATACCGATATTTGATATCGGCATCGGGGAGATCATG
>JGI24712J26585_10004804_pt1 | contig 10155 bp, 10 predicted proteins | sample BioPla3DNA2_FD_26585 | JGI IMG/M metagenome (IMG submission 26585)
TCCAGTATCAGTACCTCCGGATTGCCTATCAGAGCCTGGGCAAGTCCGACGCGTTGCTTATATCCCTTTGACAGGTTTCGAATCAGCCTTTTAAAATGATCCCTGAGACCGACAAGCTCACATATCTCATCAATATGCTTTTTCCTTTTTAGCTTTACGTGTTTTAAGTCGTATATAAAGTTCAGATACTCCTCGACAGTCATATCAAGATATAGGGGCGGCTGCTCGGGAAGATAGCCGATTTTCTTTTTCGCCGTCACAGGGTCTTCCAACACATCAATTCCGCCTATTCTGGCTGCGCCTGAATTTGCTGAGATATAGCCTGTGATGATATTCATTGTCGTGGTCTTGCCGGCACCGTTTGGACCCAGAAATCCAACAATTTCTCCTTCATTGACCGTGAAAGAGATGCGGTCGATGCCCCTTTTTTTGCCATATGTCTTTGTGAGGCTGGATACTTCAATCATCCTGTGCGCCCTCCCTGGTTTATAGACTTTGACCGGATATATTACGAGCTTTTCCTGCAAAAACATAATTCACTATTAAGTATAGCCAAAACCGGCATTTTGGCCATAATATCATGATACATTCGGTGGTTTGTTAAAAAACTTTAACGAGAATACTGTGTAGGCAAATACAGCAGCTTGTACAAAATATGTAAAATTATCTCTTAATAACGAAGATATTATATAGTTGCAGTGCGGTTATTATACCATTGTATTATTAGTTTTACAAGAATTATTGCCTGGGGAGTGGGTGCATATAATGGCTGGCCTTCAATATACTGTATTTTCCATGCGCCTGATCAGATTTGATTTAAAAGNTCAGGCGAGATTTATGGAGTATTGACATAAATGAAAAAAACAGTTGCATTTTAGCGGCTCTTGTGCTAAAATACGCATGCGTTAAATGCGGGGGTGCATTTAACGCACTGAAGACTTTATGAGTTATTTTGATTGCTCACGAGCCTTTTGAGATTATGTGGAGAAAGAGGTGAACGAAAATGAAGGAAGGTATCCATCCCAAATATCAAAAAACTACAATACGATGCGCGTGTGGAGAGGTTTTTGAGACCGGCTCCACTAAGAAGGATATCAAAGTTGAAATCTGCTCAAAGTGTCACCCCTTTTTCACTGGAAAGCAGAAGCTGGTTGATACCAGCGGGCGTGTTGACAAGTTCAACAGGAAATTTGGCCTGAGCAATTAGTTTTTTTGATATTCGTCGTGTAAACCCGCGCATTTTGCGCGGGTTTTAGTATTATGTTGCGCGTTACAGGAAAACGGAGGCAGGTAAAATGGCGTTTATAGAGCAGGATTTGAACAAGCTCAACCTAAACCCCTTTGAGATGATAGGCGGAAGCTGGATGCTGATAACTGCCGGTACCGAAGACAGCTTCAATTCGATGACTGCTTCCTGGGGCGGTATGGGCTTTCTCTGGAACAAAAATGTGGTGTTTACCTTTATAAGACCTGAAAGATACACTTATGAATTCACCGAAAAAAACGAATTGTTTTCAATTTCTTTCTTTGAGGAGCGATATAGACAGCAACTTTATATAATGGGCAACGCCAGCGGAAGGGATATTGACAAAGTTGCCGAGTGCCGTTTTACTCCCGTTTTCCATCAGGGCTGCCCGTATTATAAAGAGGCTTCTCTGGTTCTGATATGCAGGAAGATTTATTTCGATGATCTCAAAAAGGAAAACATGGCCCGGTTGGGAAAAACAATATACAGCAACAATATGGGGATTCATCGTATGTATATAGGAGAAGTATTAAAAACCTTGAAAAAGGAAAGTGGTTAGAGAGCAACCATGCTTAAGGGCGAAATGGAGGCTTAGTGGGAGCAAATGAGTATTCTGAGGATTGGGCAGTTTTCAGAAAGCTTTATCCCAATAGTTGACGGCGTTGGCAGGGTTGTATTTAACTATGCGTCAAAACTGGCGGAAAGAGGACATGAATGCTATGTTATTACTCCCATGACCGACACGGGGTTTCGGGGGAGATATCCCTTTGAAATAGTTGATTACAATAGTATAACCGTTCCGCGGACGCCCCAGTACAGGATGGGGTTGGCGACCCTAGACAAGCATTACAAAGACCGTGTGGAAATGATTGAGTTTGATATTATTCACGCGCATACTCCCTTTGCGGCCGGTATGGAGGCAATGCGGCTTTCCAAAAAACACAAATGCCCGGTTATAGGCACATTTCACTCCAAATATTATGACGATTTTTATAAAGCTACCGGGGCGGAGCTGATTGCAAATCTGGGAGTAAAATACGTAGTGAAGTTCTATGAAAAGTGTGACGAGGTATGGACGGTTAGCCAAAACTCCGCGGAAACTCTCAGAGAATACGGATACGGCGGTGACATTACAATAATTGAAAACGGAACGTCTCTGTCTGAACCTTTTCCGGAAGATGAGAGAGCCGCCCGCAAAATGTTCGGACTGACGGGAGAAGGGCACATATTGCTTTATGTAGGCCAGCTTGACTGGAAAAAGAATATCATTCAACTCCTGGAGGCCTCCAAATACCTGCGCCGGGAGGGCATGAATTTCAGGCTTGTTATGGCCGGACAAGGCTCGGACGGAGAGGATATTCGCCAGAAGGCCTGTGAAATGGGCCTTGGCGAGATTATAACCTTTACCGGACATATTACAGATATGGATTTGTTAAACGGGCTTTACCAGTGCGCAGACCTGTTGGTTTTCCCATCTACCTATGATACATCCTCGCTGGTACTGAGAGAAGCGGCTGCTATGTGCACACCCTCTGTTGTCGTCAGCCAAAGCGCTCCCGCTGAGGTTATCAGGGATGGCATTAACGGCTATGTATCCGAGAATACCCCGGGGAGTCTTGCCGGGAAGATTGCCCAGGCTCTGAGCGATAAGACAAAAAACGCCTGTGTAGGGAAGGAAGCCAGAAAAACAATCCCGGTAGATTGGGAAGTAGTCATTGACCGGGTAATCAGCAGATATTTCTATCTTTATGATGAATATAAGAATAAAGGCAGGTCTGATAACAACGGATAATAAGAGCTATGATGGAGTTGAAAAGGCTGTTCTTGTGGGACTTTCGGCTGAAAGCATGGAGTCCTTCGAGAGATCAACGGAGACCAGCATGGAAGAGCTGGAGGCGCTGCTTGAAACGGCGGGTGGAAAAACCTGCGCTGTGGTTTTGCAAAGCAGGCGGGCTCCGGAACCCCGGACCTTTATTGGCGCCGGCAAGGTTAATGAGATTAAAAAGCTGATCATGGACCATGACTGCAATCTTGTGGTATTTGATAATGAGCTGTCGCCCTCTCAGATGCGTGCTCTCTCTGAGGATATAGGAGTTAAGGTATTGGATCGAAGCGGCCTTATTCTGGATATTTTTGCGGGCCGGGCCAAGAGCAGGGAGGGCAGGCTGCAGGTAGAACTGGCCCAATCCAAATATCTGCTGCCAAGGCTTGTGGGAATGTGGTCACACCTTGTCAGCCAGACCGCATCCGGTGCCGGCCATATAGGCACACGTGGTCCGGGAGAGACTCAGCTGGAGAGCGACAGAAGACATATCAGAAGGAAGATAAGCAAGCTGGAGAAAGAGCTCTCGGATGTCAGCCGAATTAGAAATACCCAGAGAAGGCAGAGACAGAAAAACAGCGTACCTACGGTGGCCTTGGTGGGCTATACCAACGCCGGAAAATCAACCCTCCTGAATGCGTTGACAGATTCGGATGTACAGGCCCAGGACAGACTGTTTGACACACTGGATACCACAACCAGGCGATTTAAGCCGGATGGGATGACGGAGGTACTGCTGTCCGATACGGTGGGTTTTATAAGAAAGCTTCCGCATCAGTTGGTGGAGGCATTTAAGGCGACCCTTGAGGAGCTCTGCTATGCCGATATGCTCATTCACGTAATAGACGCGTCAAATTCTGACTGGCCAAATCAAGCCCGGGTTGTAGAAGGGCTGATAGCCGAGCTTGGAGCCGGGAAAACGCCCAGACTGGACGTTTTCAATAAATGCGATAAGGCTGTTGAGCTGCCTGCCAGGAGGGATAACTCGGTCTTTGTTTCCGCTAAAACGGGCGAAGGGTTGGAGGAGCTAAAAAAAGTCATTATGAAAATGTTAGGTCAGGGCACCAAAAAGCTCAGGCTGCTCTTCCCATATGACAAGGGCGGATTTTTGGAGCATTTACACAGAGAGTGTAGGGTTTTGACAATAGACTATACCCAGCGCGGAATTGAGGTCGTGGCTGAATGTTCTGAAAAAGATTATGTTAAATTCAGGGAATACGCCATTGAAATGTGAGTTGACGGAGAGTATGTAGAATGTCTGGTTTTACTGAGTATTATGTACCTGCTGGCTTCGGTGAAGCAGAGTTTACAGAAAAAAAGTCCAAGTTCATAGGCAGGGTATGGCGAGTTAAATCCGATGAAGAGGCCCAGGCGAAAATAAATGAAATGCGGGAAAAACACCGGGACGCCACACATAATGTGTATGCCTATATAATCAGAAGCGGGGCGCTGATGAGGTATTCCGATGACGGAGAGCCTCAGGGCACATCGGGTCTGCCTGTTCTCGGCGTGTTCAGGAATGCGGGCATTTATGATGTTTGCTGTGTGGTTACCCGGTACTTCGGGGGCACTTTGCTTGGGACCGGCGGTCTTGTCCGGGCATATTCTCATACAGCGTCTCTGGCCTTGGAAAGGGCGGGAATCAGCATCGTAAGAAAATGCCTTAGAGCTCTGATTGCATGTCCCTACAGCATATACGACAGCATTCTGAGAGAAATTGAGCTCATTGGGGCGAGCGTAGAGGATACGAAATACGGGGAGGATATTGAGATGACGGTGCTCATACCTGAGGACAGTGGCGAAACCTTTAATAATCGCCTCAGGGAACTGAGCGCAGGTAAAGTATCGGCTGAAATTCTTAGAGAGGAATTTATTGCGATGCCCCTAAAGAAACGGGACGAAACTAACCCCCGGCCATAAGAATGGTCCGGGGGTTAACAGGCTTCCTATTTCCTGTTTACGTTTGAAGATATTTCTGTAAGGGCCTTGGATGCCTCCATGGAATAATTATGGGACTTTGATATATCACCCAGGGACAGCATTCCCACAACCTTACCTTCATCCACAACGGGCAAGCGCCTGATCTGGTCGGTTGCCATCAGGCGTGTGGCCTCACGCACATCGTCGGAGGGGGAAACGGTTACAACATTTCTGGTCATTATTTCCCGGATAGGAGTTTTTTCGGGATCCGCTTCTGCCGCCACGCAGCGCAGGACAATATCTCTGTCGGTTACAATTCCCTTAATGCGGCCGTCATCTGAGCAAACGGGAAGGGCGCCGATATTGTATTTGTAGAGCAGCCTTGCAGCCGAGGATACGGCATCACCCGGGTCGACGGTAATAACGGAGCCCCTCATGAGTTCCTTAACCTGCATAATTTATACCTCCGGAAAGAGTCAATGTATGTATAATTATTGTCGACCCGGAGGGCGTATTTTATTCAGTGAGGCTGAGAAATGCCAATTCATTTACTTTTAAGAGCAATCCCGGCGGGACAATGAAAGACTCAGCCTGTCATAAGCTCCATTGCGCGAACTGAAGAATCAACAATAAACGGAGCTCTTGGGTATTCACTGTGAAACTTCCTGGATAAGCGTCTCATTACCGACAGGGCGCTTTCGTATGTATTGGACGGCAGCAGGATAATAAACTGTGAAATGCTGTATCTTGTAAATACATCCCCGCGCCTAAGTGAGAAGGTTATACATTCCTTCAGCTTATCCATGTAATAGTTGAGGGATTTTATAGAGGGATCACTGCCCGGCTTTGCCGCCAAAGAGAGATGGCCCAGATGGATTGAACCGCCGATTCTGGAGGAGGCGCGTACTTCCAGCCTGTATATATCTTTGAAGATTTCGTATTCGCAAAAAAAGGCTCCGGAGATATCAGCGGCTTCGGTGAGATCATCCTGAATTATTGAGAGATCCGTTTCAACAATCTTAACGGATTTTATTATTTCCCTGTACAGCTTTTTAAGGTCGTTTGAGGGCGAGATGCCAAATTGATTATAGAACAGATTGGACATGAGGTTGTATTCTTTGAGAGCTTCCTTATTTTTGCCCAGCTCCACCAGACTGTGTATTATACAGCTATAAAGACGCTCGTCATAGGGGTCAATTTTCAGGGCATGGCGGCATATGCTCACAAGAGTTTCAAAATCGCCTTTTTCCTCCAGGAGATTGATAGCGTTGTCAAGAGCTTTTCTGAACATGGATTTGTATTTCAAGATTATCGGAGTAGTCCAGGTTTTCAGTCTGAGCATGGGGAGAAAATCTCCTTTATAAATATCCAGGGCGGCAAGCAGATACTCAATTTTGTCTTCATCGGGCATAAGGGAATAGAAGGCTCTGTTGCACAGGTTTTCGAAGGATTCAAGGTCAATTTCGCAGGGTAGGTCGGCGCTCCATTTATATGCGCCCCGGACATTTAGTATCAGCCTTCTGCTGTCGACGTATTCGAGAGCCTCAAGGGTGCGCCTTATCCTGTGAATAAGGGTTTTTAAAGCGTTTCCCGGATTGTTGCTCTCATCGCCGGGATAGAGAATGTCCACAAGCTCGGACTGGGGTATCGGTCTGTACCTGTTTATAACAAGATACCCAAGGGCTGTCCAGAATTTTTTTGAGGAGACATCTTTGTCGCTGATTATTTTGTCTCTGCAGGCAATCGAGCAATTGCCCAGAGTCTTTATTATAATCTTATTGTCAATCTCCATTTAGTACCTCCTAATATTCTCACTGACGTATGAAATAGATATAAGCATATAAAAATGCCTTTACAGCTTGAATAAACCGGAAGAAATCAGGTGCGAAAACATGAAGATTATAGACTTAACACATTTATTTGGAAAGGACACTCCTTCGTATCCGGGAGATCCCAGGACCAGGCTCAGTCAAATAAAAAGCTTAGAAAGGGACGGCTATAATTTGAACCTGATATATACATCCATGCATACCGGTACCCACATTGATATGCCGTCACATATGATAGCTGATGACAGGCTTGCTGAAAGGTTTGAGCCTGAGCTTTTTATTGGGAGTGGTGTTCTGCTGGATGTCAGAAACCAGAATCCGATTGGTATGAGGAAAGACTATGAAAAGAGGATAAAAAAAGGTGATATTGTATTGCTGTATACAGGATTCGACAAGTGGTATAAAAATCCCGACATTTATTTTGAAAGGCATCCCACAGTTGATGAAACTCTTGCCGATTTTCTGATTGCTTCAGAGATTAAAATGCTTGGGCTTGACATGCCGGCACCGGATCATCCTCCGTTTTCGGTCCATAAGAAGCTTTTAACTGCAGGGATATTTATACTGGAAAACCTGACCGGACTGGAAAGGCTCAACGGGGTGGGAGAGTTTGAGGTTATTGCGCTGCCGCTGAAAATTGAAGCGGAGGCCAGTCTGGTCAGAGCCGTGGCAAGAACTATGTTGAAGTAAACTGCACATAAAATGGATTTTTTGGATTACAAAAGAGGAATATGCAATATTATACATATTATATCATAGATATAAAGTTACATGCAATCTTTAAATTGATATGGATGTAACCAAATTCTTAAAAATGGGTCAAACTGCGCTGTCTGAAAATGACAGCATCCAGCTTCAGGCTTTCGGCCAGCTCCCTGGCATAGGCAAAGTCCGCCGCCAGCTCCCCGGCACTATGGGCATCCGAGCCGATGGTTACGTATTTTCCGCCGAGGGCTTTATAAAGGGACAGCATATCCCTGTCGGGCATAGCCGAACCAATCCTTTTGCGCAGGCTGGAGGTGTTAATCTCAAGGCAGATTTCTTTTTTAATAATTATATCGAGTATTTGCGAGAGCTTTTCTTCACTGTATATCAGCTTATTATAATATCTCTTGGGAAAATCCAGGTGGGCCACGCAGTCAAAGCAGCCATAGTCCACCATCTTTAAAAGCTCCTCCCAGTAGTGCTCGAAAATGAGCTCCGCCGGCAGACCGTTTTTAAGCATTTCGGAAGGAAACATATCATTATAGAAAAAATGAATGCTGCCCAGAATAAAATCATACGGGAATTTAGACAGTTGCTCCAGCTTCTCACCGTAAAGATGGGGCTCTGAGAACTCAATCCCACTTAAAAGCTCAATTCTGCCCCTATATTTTTCTTTGATTTCATTAAATTCACGAAAAAAAGCATCGGCATCGTAGTACATATAGCCCGAGTCTTTTTCATTGTAGTCCGCATGATCTGTAAAGCAGATTATATTAACGCCACACACTAGCGCTTTTTTGCAATAATCCTCCATAAGGGCCTTTGAATCGCTTGAATATCTGGTGTGAGTGTGCATATCGCTAATTACCATATGAATTCTCCTGACAAGGTTATGGTTTTAACGGGACCTAGCCATGGGTTTTCGACCTATTGACTGCCGAGCAGCTTTTCTCGCAGGAGCTCTGCCTGGGTTTTGAAATCCAGTGTTGAATTTGCCTCGTCATAGAGCGTGGGCAAATATTTCTTTATAAAACTGCTTGTTTGCTCATGCTCGATAAGCTCGGTTAGAAAAATAACAAGCTCCTGGCTTTTTCCAAAGGTTTTTTCAACAAAGGAAAAACAGTTTATAATAGCGTCTTGAAGAGAGGATTTTTCTCTTTCAAGCAGGTCCCGTTTTTCTCCGGCTCGTTTTCTAAATATATAAAGGGGATCCTGCGTATCATCCTCTGACCAGGCTATGAGCCCGGAAAGGCATGATTTTATTAAGCTTACCAGATTTGCTTCCGCTGCCTCCTCCTTTGGACTGAGAAGCCCAAAGGATTTTTTAATGTCCATACCCTTGGTTCTTATGGACAAAAGCTCCTTTGCAATATCACCGATGTTTCCGGGCCGTTCCTGCAGTTTGGCCTCAACGCTGTTTGTGAAGTTTAAAAAGCTGTCCAGCAGCGTGTATTCATCGCACCAGTTCTCAGCCAGGTTATGAAGCCTGTGGATAAGAAACTCAATAATGCAGAGCCTTTCGTCAAACCGGGAGTCAATAAGCTCTGGCAGAGGCTTACCGTTGTGAATAATTTCGTCAAAGCGATATTTTTCTTCATAGCTTTTAAACAGCTCATAAAACAGTGCAAATTCGGCTGATATATCCTCATGCTGCAGATACTGGCCAAAAAGGTTCTCATCGACAGGTATACACATTTCTTCGAAGGTAAGGAGCATATCGGACAGGTCCTCCCAGGCTCTTGCCGTCACAAAGCTTCTGCCGCCTGGGCCGGCAAGTACGGTGAAAAAGTTTTCGGACTTTAAGGTCAGATAGGATATGACAGCCGGATGTATTCCCCGTTCCAGCGCGTAAGCTTTCCAGACGTTGAAGTCTGCTTCAATATTAATAACCTTCAGCCTGTCAAGGGTGACGGTATCCAACTGACGGGCAGAGCTGTTATATTTGGACGGATTCCCCGCCGCGCAGATTACCCAGCCCTCAGGGAGCTTGTGGCCTCCGAAGGATTTATACTGCAAAAACTGCAGGAGAGCGGGCATTAGGGTTTCCGATACACAGTTTATCTCGTCCAAAAAAAGTATACCGGTCCTGACCCCTGCATACTCAACCTGCTCGTAGACCGAGGCTAAGATTTCGCTCATGGTATATTTGGTAACGGAAAACTCCGTTTTACCGTAGCTTCTTTTTTCTATAACCGGGAGGCCTATGGCGCTCTGACGGGTATGATGGGTCATGGTATAGGCCACAAGGCCGATATCCAGTTCCCGGGCAACCTGGCCCACTACAGCAGTTTTTCCTATTCCCGGAGGCCCCATCAGAAGAACCGGCCTCTGCCTTGATACCGGAATGCGTAACACTCCTGTTTCTGTTACGGCAGTATAGGCCAACACGGTTTTTTTAATTTCATCCTTTGCTCTTTTTATATCCATGNTGGAAAATCCCCTTTGGGTACTGGCTTATATTTATGTATTTATATATCTATATCCAAAACAAGCTTCAGAGCCCAGTTGGGCACATCAATATCATCATATTTATCCTTAATAAACACAAATGCCGTATCATAGGTGGGCATATCGGCGGGATAAATTCCATAGCCGTCGGTAAAGTATAAAACTCCTTTGAGATTGGTCAGCTC
>JGI24712J26585_10004806_pt1 | contig 10153 bp, 11 predicted proteins | sample BioPla3DNA2_FD_26585 | JGI IMG/M metagenome (IMG submission 26585)
CTTGAGCTCGTTTTCCGAGGCTTTTTTCACCGTGGCACATATCTCGTCGTATGTGGCGGGTTTGGCCAGGTTGACGGTCAGGTCCACAACAGATACGTCCAGGGTGGGAACACGAAATGCCATTCCGGTGAGCTTGCCGTTGAGCTCCGGAATAACCTTACCCACAGCCTTTGCCGCGCCGGTGGAGGAGGGGATGATATTGCCGGATGCCGCCCTTCCGCCTCTCCAGTCCTTTACCGAAGGTCCATCAACAGTCTTCTGGGTTGCGGTTATAGCATGGACCGTTGTCATAAGCCCTTCCGTTATGCCGAAGTTATCGTGAATAACCTTTGCCAGAGGGGCCAGGCAGTTTGTTGTGCACGATGCGTTTGATACGATGTTCATTGAAGTGTCGTATTTATCATTATTGACGCCCATGACAAACATGGGAGCATCGGATGAGGGAGCGGAAATAATGACCTTTTTGGCGCCGCCCTTGAGATGGCTTTGGGCCTTTTCCATCGTTGTGAAAAGCCCCGTGGATTCCACCACATAATCGGCTTGTACAGATGACCAGGGAATAAGGGAAGGATCCTTTTGGGAAAACACCTTAATTCTCTTGCCGTTTACAATAAGACTGTCTCCGTCCGCCTCAACGGTACCTTTAAATCTACCGTGAACGGTGTCGTATTTGAGCATATACGCCATATAGTCGGCGGTGATGAGATCGTTTATGCCGACAAATTCAACATCACTGCGATCTATACCCGCTCTGAAAACCAGCCTCCCGATTCTGCCAAATCCATTGATACCAATCTTGATAGCCATTGTTAACCTCCTGTGTTTGATAATCATATAATGAGCTATCCGGGCAATATTATGTTGCCGCGGAAAATGATAATAATAANATCATTATATCCATATGGAACTGATACAATCCTAAATTCCTGCCTGGTCAATTGTAATCCCAAACCGGGGTTATTGCAAGAGGGAAGGAAATATTTAGGTATTGTTTACACTCTTTTTACAAAAACTAATCAGGGCTTGTGGTGAGTATATAAAGATATATTTTCAATATACAGACCCTTTGGAAAGATATATGGAGGGGCGCGCAGACATGGACGAAAGACAAATTATAGACAGAATGCTTAATCTACAAAAGGAAACTGATGAGAAAAACACCAGCCGGCTTATAAATCTCGAAGATATCCTGGTTGAAATGAGAAACGCGCTGAGTGTATCCATCGCGGCTTCCTCGATGCTCTCGGATATCCTGAAAGACAAAAAAGAGAAAAAGCTGCTGGTTTATCCGGCAATGATAAGACACAATCAGCATAAGCTGCTTAAGCTGATTGAAAACATTGAAAATATCACTGCTTTTGAAAGAAACCTGCTGTTTCTGGAACCGGAACCGACAAACATAAACATTTTATGCAGAGATATAATGGGCACTGTATCGGCGCTACTGTCTGAAATCAGCTTTGAGTTCCGATGCCGAATTGAAAACCCGCTAATAATGGCAGACGGTGTAAAGCTGGAAGCCATGCTCCTGAATCTTATCTCCGCCTGCATAAAAAACATGCCTGAAGGAAGGGGAGTTGACATGGTATTGAATGAAAGCCCGGGATATGTCATAATTACCCTGATATGCGCCATAGACGGCATTAAGACATTTCGGCCACATGAGGGTTATGAAGAGCATGAAAACACCGATTTTATCTCAGAACCCGGCAGAAGCGCGATTGGTATAGCTGCCGCTCGGAGCATCGCCAGACTGCACGGAGGCAATTTATATACAGGCTTTGGCGAAAATGAGGGGGTTTTCTACAGCGCAGCGATCCCGGACAGGCTTCCTGATGATGCCAGGATTATACGGGGCGGAATATATTCATCGGATGCCATGGGCAGGATTCTTACCGGTCTGGCCGACATACTGGACTACACCCATTACATGGAGCCCTTTGACGAGTCGTGACAGAATGAAAAAGCATCCGCGGGTTGAACAACATCTGCCATCAGCCGGCGGGTTATAAGAAGCAGGAGACCGCTATGATGAAGTTTATACCGTATGAAAAGCTTTCAAAGAAAATGAAAAAGGAGCATGACGCGAAGAAACGCCGCTCCTGGGGAGGAATAAATCCCGTAACGCGAAAACCCAAAAATCCAAAAGCCTATGACAGACGCAAGGCCCGGAGAATCATCGACGAAATCTCCGGGCGCTATTTTTTGCCGGCGCGGCTTTTGGCACCGTCAATCATTATCAGGCGGAGCCTGCTGTATGAGTATGTATTAAGGGGCCTGTTATCGGCGTCATAGGAGTGGGTGGCAATCAGTATACCATCCGGATTCGGGCTTTTTCCTATTTCCACTATAAACAGCGAATGGGAAAAACGTCTGCCGTCAAAACTCAGCTGAATTATATCGCCCCGGCGGGCCATTTGGAGGGGAGCCTCATGGCCGTAAGGCCCATCGTCCTTATTGGAGATGAGGAATCTATACAGATATTCCACGCCGCTCCAGGCGGCACTTCTGGAGGAGGGGGATATGTAATACCAGCCCAGATCCGGCGTATAGTTCATAATACCGCAGCCTGCGTATATGCACTGGGAGACGAAATTTGTGCAGTCGCCGCCTATATTTTCAAAATCATAATATTTTGGATTGCGCCCATACGCCCATTTATGGGCATATGCAACGGCTTTTGATACATTATAACCCATTAGGCACCTGTCTTCGGACATAATAATCAAAATAAAATGTGATTAAACATAACGATATGTTATTGTATGTGTCAGTCTTCACTGATATATCATTTTTAACAATCCACCGAATTACATTATTCGGTATTCAAAAGAAAAATCCTGCCGAAGACCCGACAGGATTTTTTATAACCTTTTTTCAGGTATAAAAACATTCGCCCTTCGTCTGTTAACAACTCAATACTGTCAACTATAGCCTGGAGGAAAGCAGCTTATTTACCCCGTTTATATAGGCTTTTATACTGGCCTCGATTATGTCGGTGCTCAGGCCGTGCCCCGTGAATATTTCATCGCTGTCAGGATCCTTGAGCTTTACCATTGCCTCTCCCAGTGCGTCCTCGCCCTCTGTTACGGATTGGATTGTGTAGTTGACAAGCTCGCCGCCGGTTTTGGTTATCCGCTCTATTGCCTTAAAAGCTGCGTCTATGGGGCCGTAACCGATAGCGGCATCCATTATGACCTCATCGCCCATTGACAGCTTGATAGAGGAGGTGGAGGAAGTATCGGAGCCTGACTGGATCGAGAAGCTCTCCAGAGTATATATCTCCCCATCGCTCAGCTTTTCGGCGCCCACAAGGGCAATCAAATCCATGTCTGTTATGGCTTTCTTCTTATCAGTCAGCTTTTTGAACTGGACGAATATTTTCTCCAGTTCCTGTTCGGAGAGCTCATATCCCAGCTCTATGAGCCTGGCTTCGATGGCGTGTCTGCCCGAATGCTTGCCCAGCACCATCCTGTTTTTCAGGATTCCTATACTCTCCGGCGACATTATCTCATATGTGATTGGATTGTTCAGAACTCCATGCTGATGTATTCCGGCCTCGTGGGCAAAGGCATTTGCGCCCACAATTGGCTTGCTTGGGTTTATGCTCACCCCCGTAATTGTGGACAGGAGCCTGCTGGTTTTGTATATCTGTCTTGTATTTATGCCTGTTTCACAGCCATAGTAATCCTTCTTAGTGTTTAGCGCCATGACCAGCTCTTCCAGAGCCGCATTTCCCGCCCGCTCACCGATGCCGTTTATGGTGCACTCCACTTGGGTCGCGCCTGCCCGTACGGCGGCTAAGGTATTGGCTACGCCCATTCCCAGATCATTGTGGCAGTGGACGGAAAGCTCCGCCTTTTCAATGCCCTTTATATTGTCTTTAAGGTAGCAGATTAAAGAGTACATCTCATCGGGAGTTGCATATCCCACCGTGTCGGGAACATTGATCACCGTTGCTCCTGCTTCAATGGCTATGGAAAAAACCTCAGAAAGGTATTTCCAGTCACTGCGGGAAGCGTCTTCGGCCGAAAACTCCACATCCTGGCAGAGGGATTTGGTATAGGACACCAGTTCTCTCACCCTGTCCAGAACCTGCTGTCTTGTGGTTTTCAGTTTGTGCTCCAGGTGTATGTCGCTGGTAGCGATGAAAACGTGAATTCTGGGGCGCGCCGCGTTCTTTACGGACTCATAGGCGCGATCAATGTCTTCCCTGACAAGGCGGGAGAGACTGCACACGACAGCGCTTTTAACGCAATCAGATATTGCTTTGATTGATTCAAAATCTTCGTTTGATGATGCGGCAAAGCCGGCTTCTATGACATCTACCCCGAGGGCCTCAAGCTGCCTGGCCATCTCGATTTTCTCTGCAGTATTCATGCTGTAGCCCGGCGCCTGTTCGCCGTCTCTGAGGGTGGTGTCGAATATTTTTATTCTTTTCACAATAACCTGACCTCCTTGTTTAAAAATCAAAAAGGCTTCGTCTCATCCAGAGACGAAGCCTGAAACTCCGCGGTACCACTCCAATTGCTGCCATTGGGCAACCTCTTTACAGTATCGGACACAAAGGCATTACTCTGTGCTGTGTCGAATACTTTCCCGGATAACGGTGGGATGCCGGTCGCACCTATTCACAGCAACAAGCTGTTTTCAGCTGACTGCTAAAGGGGGAGAGACTCAAGCTTGACGTATTGCCTCGCACCGGCCGGCAACTCTCTGAAAGCGTTTCCCCATGAGTTTATGTCCCTTATCATGGCATTTTAGGGTATTAATTTATTAACGCATATATTACATCATAGTATGAGGGCTGTCAAGAACTTTTTTGGGATGTTGGAAGAATTGTTAAAAATTGACCATACAGGCTTTTGCCTCGGGGCTTTGTATGGTAATATCAACAAAGGATCATAATGAAAGGCCGCCGCCTTTGGCGGCGGAACGGATGGATATATGAAAGCATCACTGGTCATAATGGCGGCCGGTCTGGGGGCACGCTACGGAGGGATTAAGCAGATAGAACCCGTCGGACCTGCCGGAGAAATATTGATGGAGTATTCCATATATGATGCCATACGTTTTGGCGTTTCAAAGGTTGTTTATATTGTGAGGCCCGATATTCTGGAGGATGTTAAAAGATTGTCGGGCAACAGGCTGGCAGGGCATAAAACCGCCGACGGCAGGCCTGTCCAGGTGGAATATGTACTGCAGAGCTTATCAAATCTGCCGGCCTTTTACCGTGTTCCTGAAGGGCGAACCAAACCCATGGGAACCGTGCACGCAGTTTTATGCGCAAAGGACGTTGTAAATGAGCCTTTTGTGGTTATTAATGCCGATGACTATTATGGTGTGGAAGCTTTACCCGCTGTTTTCAGGGAGCTTGAAAAGATGGAGCCGGAGGGCATGGCATGTATGGTGGGATACAGACTAAAAAATACGGTATATGATTTCGGTGCTGTCACCCGGGGGATAAGCAGGCAAAAAGACGGTTTACTGCAGGGGATAAAGGAAACATATAAGATAAGACGTTTTCCGGACGGTACCATCAGAGATACGGGTATATCGGAAAAGGGCAGGGTCCTGGACCCGGATTGTCTGGTTTCCATGAACATATGGGGGTTTACACCCTGGATATTCAAGGTATTGGAAGACTGTTTTCACGAGTTTTTAAGAAGCCTTCCTCCTGAGGATATGAGCAGTGAATGTCTTCTGCCAGTTGCAATTGATGCTATGGTAAGGGAAAAACAGCTTCTGGTTGCGGTGCTTGAGACCGGCTCGACCTGGCTTGGTATAACATATAAAGAGGACAGAGATTTTGTATCCGACGAGCTCAAAAAACTGCATGACAGGGGAATATACCCTTTAAAGCTGTATTGACAGCAGGTTTTACTATATATCCTTTCCCAGCCTTTTACAGCGTTTTCTCAGCAGGAGCATCAGCGGCACTGGGACAAGACATACCAGGCTGCACAATAAAAGCGCAGTGGAAAAGTTCCCTTCAGCGCCCACAACAGCCGCGATTTTTCCAAAGACAATTGAAGAGGCGCCGATGCTGATGAGCACCAGCCCGTAATTAGCCCCTGAGTGCCTGGCGCCGAACAGCTCGGTGGTTATGACCGGATTTATGCCCGAGGTGCCTCCATAGGCGAAAGCTATGAAGAAAATTCCGACCACAAACGCGGCTCCTCTTGCAAATATCATAACCGCGCAGGCTGCTGATGCTATAAAAGCACAGACAATGGCCGCCCTGGTGCGCCCGAGCCTGTCTGAAACCAGGGGCGCGAGGATTCGTCCCATGGCATTGGCCACGCCGGTAGACATGACCGAAAACAGCCCCATAGTCTCAGACATACCCCTGGCCGCGGCAAGGGTAGTTATAAAAGGCACCAATAGAAGATACCCCGCCGAGGATGTGAAGGCGGAAAACAAAATATAGTAGTAAGAGGGACTTTTGAGCATCTGAGAGGGCTTAAACTGTTTGATGTTGTCTGGAGGTATAACTTTGGTTATTTCTGAATAATAGTATTCCTTGTCTGGGTTTTTCATAAAAAGGGCGGCTGCCGCTGTCAGCACCAAAAATATGACTGACAGGGTCCGAAAAGTAATGGGAACGCCAACTGAGTTGAGCAGAGATTGGGTGATGGGTGTAAGAAGGACAACGGAAAGCCCGAAGAAGCTGACTGATAAGCCGGTGACAAAGCCCATACGGGCCGAATACCATTTCTGGAGGACGGCCAGGACGATGCAATAACTCAGGCCGCATCCAAAACCGCTCAGTAGGCTGTAGGTCACATATATCATGTATGGACTTTTCGAGGAGATAAGGGATGTGAGAAACATGCCGAGGGAAAACATTATGCATCCGGCAAGGGCAGTCACTCTGGGATGAACTCTCTCCTGCAACAGTCCGCCGGTTATGTTTCCGGCCACGAAGAACGCTATCATAAGAGCCGAGGTCATCGCCACATCAGATGAGCTCCAACCGTGAAAGCTTACAACATGGGGCTGAAATACACTCCACATATACAGTATTCCAACACAGAGCATTATGACCATTCCGGCAATGAGTACGATAGGTTTATAGAGGTTATTAGATTTCATAAACTTTATCTCCACAATTTTACCGTTATTTTACCATAGCCTTTGGACTAAAAGCAATTGGCTTATATAGGCTTACACATATTAACATGTAATAAACAGTGATATAATATATATAAAAAACTCTTGCATTTAGCTATGGAGTGTGCTATTATGTTCCTGACAGAGGTAATGGATTCAAGAGTGGGCTCCGCCCACTCTTTTTATTGGCCTGGCCGGATATCCAATATTTTGCCGGGTTTATGCAGTAGATACGCAAATAATAAGCAAAAATAAGTAGTTTTATGAAAGGCACAGTAAGAATGAAAAGTGTTGTTGAGCTTATTACCAAACTGGCTGAGCCTGTAGTGCTCAAAAACGATTGCGTTTTATGGGATGTTGAATTTGTAAAAGAAGCAGGACAGCGTTATTTGCGCGTATATATTGATAATGATCAGGGAGTTACCATCGACCAGTGTGAAGCTGTCAGCCGGGAGCTGGAAAAACTTATTGACGAGGCGGATCCGATTGAGCAGTCCTATATATTTGAGGTGTCCTCAGCCGGAGCGGAGCGGGCTCTGAAGCGCCCGTCGGATTTTGAGAAGTTTATGGGAAGCAATGTGGCCATAAAGCTATACGCCTCTAAAAACGGGCGGAAGGAGTATGTGGGCACTCTGACCGGATACTCCGGCGGTGATGTGGATATCGTTTCTAAGGGCAAGCCCCTGCACTTTGACAAAAGTGAGATAGCAAGCGTAAGGCTTCAAATAGATTTCTGACAAGCCATGACAATAGGGCTATGCTTTCAAAAACAACAACGGTTTAATACTATTTGTGTTCCAGGCGTGGCGGTGGAGAATGGATGGCCGGCACCGGATACGGCGCAGTTTTTTGCATAAAGATATGCCCCGTCCCTTCGGTGGCTTTCCGCTGTTTTTGTCTGCGGACTATGGAGGTTTTATTAATATGAGCATGAGAAGCGAATTCTTTTTGGCAATTGAAGAGATTGAAAGGGAAAAAGGCATTCCCAGGGAATATATGATAGAGAAGATAACTCAGGCCCTTTTGGCGGCTGTCAGAAAGGACAATCCTGAAACGGCCGAGGGAGCCGTAATAGATATTGACCCTGAAAAAAGAAAAATCGGCATTTATATACAAAAGCAGGTGGTTGAGGAGGTAAAAAACTCCGCCCTGGAGCTTACGCTGGAGCAGGCCCGTGAAATATCACCAAAGGCCGTAATAGGCGATATAATAAAGGTGGACGTTGAGACAAAAAAATTCGGAAGAATTGCAGCCCAGGCTGCAAAACAGGTCATAATTCAGGGCATCCGCGAAGCCGAGCGGGGCATGATATATGAGGAGTTTACATCAAAGGAACATGAGATTTTGACCGGAGTCGTCAACAGAGTGGATCCAAAGACCGGCAACGTGTTTATGAATATATCCAGCAGCTCCGAATTTACGGAAGCTGTGCTGCTCAGCAGTGAGCAGGTACCCACGGAGGAGCTCAAAGAAGGCGACAGGGTGAAGGTCTATCTGGTTGAGGTGAGGCGTTCCTCCAAAGGCCCCCAGGTCATGATCTCCAGAACACACCCCGGACTTGTTAAGCGACTGTTTGAGCTTGAGGTGCCGGAAATATTTGAGGGAATTGTTGAAATAAAGAGTATAGCCAGAGAGGCCGGCAGCCGCACAAAAATTGCCGTATGGTCAAATGACCCTGCAGTGGATCCAATCGGAGCCTGCGTAGGTCCAAAGGGAATGAGAGTGGGAAACATTGTTGATGAGCTCAGAGGAGAAAAGATAGACATTGTCCAATACGATGAGGATCCTGAAAAATATGTGGCAGCGGCTCTGGCACCCGCGGAGGTATACAGCGTAACACTTTTGGAGGACGGTAAAAGCTGCCGTGTAATAGCTCCTGATTCGCAGCTTTCGCTGGCCATAGGAAAAGAAGGGAAGAACGCCAGGCTTGCAGCGAAGCTGACAGGCTATAAGATAGATATCAGGCCCGCATCCGAAGTGATGGATACATCCAGGATAGAAGTTCAGGAAGCCGAAGAGGATTTTACGGAAGAAGAATAGTCCGCAGTATTCATAATTAGCTTGAAGATTCACGTGGAGGTAGTCCGATGGCGAAGAAAATTCCAATGCGTATGTGCACAGGCTGCAGACTTATGAAGCCCAAAAGGGAGCTCATTCGTGTGGTGAGGTCTCCGGAGGGTGTTGTTTCCCTTGACTTTAAGGGCAAAAGTCCTGGTCGGGGGGCATATATCTGCAAGGAAACGGAATGCCTGAAAAAGGCACGCAAATCCAGAGCATTGGAACGTGCCCTTGAAATTACCATACCTGAAGAGCTATACGGAGACCTTCTGGCCCGATTGGAGGCGGAGGATGGATAAACTGCTGAGTTTTCTGGGCATATGCAAAAAAGCGGGAGCTATTGAAATTGGCGAAGAAACAGTCGGAGCTGTGGTTAGAAAAGGAAGAGCGGTTTTAATCCTCACAGCCTCCGATGCCGCGAAAAATGCCGTCAAAAAAGCGGAAAACTACGCCAGGTCGGGAAACTGCGTTTTGATCCAACTGCCATATACAAAGCAGACTCTGGGTGAAATGCTTGGAAGAAGGGTATGTGCGATAATGGCTGTCACAAATCTTTCGATGGCAGTGGGGCTGGCTGAGAAGCTGTCGGAGGAGAGGGAAACGTATAAAGAAGCATATAACCGACTACTTGATAAATATAAGAGAAGAAAGCACGGGAGAAGGAACGGAAGAAGTTCGAAAGCAATAGGGAGGAATGCAAATGGTGAAGTATAGAGTATATGAGGTGGCAAGGGACTTCAAGGTCCCTACAAAAACCATAAACGCGATATTGGCACAATATGCAGTTGCGCCGAAAAACCATATGCAGGTGCTTACTGATGAAGAGCTGAATATAGTATTTGATTATTTCACCATCAACAATCAGGTGGAGAGCATCGAAAAGATATTCGAACTGACATCAAAGAGCCAAAAGGAAGAAGCGAAAATCGAGAGGAAGACTGAAGNTGCTAAGAAGACTGAAGATGCTAAGGNAGACTGAAGA
>JGI24712J26585_10004807_pt1 | contig 10152 bp, 9 predicted proteins | sample BioPla3DNA2_FD_26585 | JGI IMG/M metagenome (IMG submission 26585)
CTCCTTGGGCTAAATGGAACCCTAATAAGATATTTTAAAAGAGTGCCTACTGACATTTTCAAAAAATTTCTAACTGACATTTTCAAAAAAATTTGACATAACTATCCTTTTTTTTACTAACTGTTTTCTTAATTTTATCAATTTGTTCTAATCTTGCTTTAGCATTTTTCTCATTACCAAATACACTTGGATAATAAAATCTTTCATTTTTTATAATATCAGGAAGACACTGCATATCGGTCATTGAATTCTCGTAATCATGAGAATATTCGTAACCCTTACCAATACCAATTTTTTTATCAAATGATGTTACTGCATTACGAAGATGAAAAGGGACTTTTTCTTTAGCTGTTTTTATTGCTATATCTTTTGCTTTCATATAAGCAAGTTCAAGTGAATTTGACTTAGGCGATAAAGCAAGGTAAACAACCACCTGCGTAAGAATAACNTTTGCCTCAGGCATTCCAATGTATCTAGTTGCTTCAAATGCTGAGGTTGCTTGAACTAAAGCATTAGAATTAGCCATGCCAATATCTTCAGATGCAATACGAATTAATCTTCTGGCAACATATAAAGGGTCTTCACCAGCTTCTAAGATTCTTGCTAAATAATATATAGCAGCATCAACATCACTATTGCGAATCGATTTATGTAAAGCACTTATTAAATTATAATGTTCTTCCCCATCTTTATCATATAAGAAAGTTCTTTCACTCATAGTATCTTCTACTATTTTAGGAGTAATTTTCTTTTTTGAAGTTGGCATAAATTTTAAAATATTTTCTAACGTATTAAGCATACTTCTTGCATCACCATTAGAAATATTAATAATCATTTCCATTGCTAAATTATCAATGCTGTTTTTAGGATATTCTTTTTTAATAGCGTTTTTTAATATTATCTTTAAATCTTCATTAGTAAGAGCTTTAAGTAAAAAAACTTTTGTCCTAGATAATAAAGCAGAATTTACTTCAAAAGAAGGGTTTTCTGTAGTTGCACCAATTAAAATAATATCTCCCTTTTCTACATAAGGAAGAAGGACATCTTGTTGAGCTTTGTTAAAACGATGAATTTCATCAATAAAAAGAATCGTTTTTTTATTATTTAATTTATTAAGTTTAGCAATATCTCTTACTTGCTTAATGTCTTTTACACCACTTTCAACGGCACTCAATTGGTTAAATGAAGATGATGTAACATTTGCAATTACTTTTGCTAAAGTTGTTTTACCTACTCCTGGAGGGCCATATAAAATCATCGAAGATAAATTATCGGTTTCAATCATTTTACGAAGTAAAGAATTAGTTCCAATAATATCTTCTTGACCAATAAATTCATCTAATGTTTGAGGTCTTACTCTATCAGCTAGAGGTCTAAAATCATTAGTTTGTAAATCATCAAATAAACTCACTATATTTCTCCTTAACCATAATTATTATATCAAAAAAAGCATTTTTATAAAACGCTTTTAAATTACAGTTAGAAGTTTTTTCTTTTTATTTAGTTTCTTTAATTATTTTTCTTTCTTTATTAATAAAAATAATAATAATTCCTGCGGATATCACTATGGAAATGATGGGAACCCCTATCTTTATTATATAATTATTAACACTCTTTTTTGTTATATCATCAGGAGATTCTTCGATTACTTTAGTCTTGATACTTTCCTTTATTTGCTTTTGTTTTTCTTCTTCAGTTAATGGTTCTTTTTTCTTAGCATCTATTATAATATCACGATCATTTACCTCATCCGTAGGATACTGTAAGATATATAATTTTCCATCAACGTCTATATATAAATTATCTACATTGGAATATTGCTGAAAATAAGTATATTTAGGATAAGAAATATATTTAATTTGATATTCTTTATTAAGTTTAAAAACATCTTCTAAATTTAATTTGTTTCCTTCTAAATCAAACACTCGACATAAATCATATGAATAATCTTTGCACTCAAAGCTTTTGAACATCAATTTATAATTATAATCTTCTAAAACATTACTTGAATGAATTGGAACTAATTTGCCATTATATTTCATAAAAAATTCGCTGCCAAATTTCCAAGTCTCAGCTACATATTTAACATCGATTAGAGTTAAAAACTTTAGCCCATATTTATCATATTCTTCATCTTTTCTTTCCAATCTATATGTTTTATTATCATACTTTGTAATAACATCTCTTGTATAATAATATGGAATATTTTCTAATCTTTGTCCTAAAAAGGCTTCAGCATTTCCACCAGAAAAATAATTGTATTCAGGATTTCGGAAATAGCCAGAAATATTACCATCAGTTATATAAACCCAACCGTCAACATTATAATAATCATCAGAACACTTGACTTTTGTTTCAGCTTTTAATGTCCCTACTTCTTCAGCAAAATTTGAAGGTGCCTTTCTTAAAGTCACATCAACAAGTAAGTATCGAACATTTAATTTTCCATGTATATGACTAAACTTGAAATTTTTTAAATCTTCAGGTTTAACATAATAACTCTCGCCTTTATATGTAACAAAAGCAAGGTCCACTTTTTGAACATTTGATACTTTGGCACCACGTGGTATTAAACCTTTTTCGGCATTTTGCCCCAGTTCATAAAGACTATAAACATCCTGCGAATCTGTTATTTCCGCTGTAAGGTCATCAGCAATAGTTTTTAAATTAATTGAGTCAATATAATATTGCTTATTATTATAAATAACAGAAACATACCTTAAATTTTGATACATAATTGCCACTTTAGCACCATATGGTATTGAAGCTACATAATCATCTTTAAATCCATACGTAAAAGTCTTAGCACCACCTTTATTACCTACTTCTGCAGTAAATTCATCAGCTATAAAACTTGGTAATGAATCTGCCAAAACTACAAAAGGCATTATCACTAAAATAACAATTATTAGTTTTAATATTTTTTTCATTTTCAACTCCTATATTTTCAAAAATATTAGAATACAAATTATTTTTATTTAGTCTCTTTAATTAGTTTTCTTTCTTTATTAATAAAAATAATAATAATTCCTGCGGATATCACTATGGAAATGATGGGAATCCCTATCTTTATTATATAATTATTAACACTCTTTTTTGTTATATCATCAGGAGATTCTTCGATTACTTTGTTTTTAATGGTTTCTTCTTCAAGTAAATCCTCTTTCTTTACTTCAGCTTTATTATAATCGATTACAATATCTTGATCTTTTGCTACACCTGTAGGATATCCTAAAATATATATTTTACCATCAACATCTATATAAAAATTAGAACCGCCAGAAATATATTTAATTTGATAAGTTTTATTAAGCTCAAAAATATCTTCCACATTTAATTTGTTTCCTTCTAAATCAAAAACTTCATATGGATATTTTTCATATTCAAAACTTTTAAACGTTATTTTATAATTATAATCTTCCAATACATTTTCAGGGTCAAGCTGGACTATTTTGCCTTTATATTTCATAAAAAAACCGTAACCAAATTTCCAAGTTTCAGCTATGTATCTAACATCAATCGGAGTAAAAAAATCTAGACTATATTTATCTGCTTCAAACCAATCTTCACCATAAGAATGGCTTGTAACAGCTTTTGCATAATAGCGAGGGATATTTTCTACTTTTTGACCTAAAAAAGCCTGACCATTGGATACATAATCATAATTGGGATTTCTAGCATAACCAGAAATATTTCCATCAGTTATATAAGCCCAACCATCAGTATAATGAATACTGTCAGATGTACAATTAACTTTTGTCTCAGCTTTTAAAAATCCTACCTCTTCAAATAAATCTGAAGGTCCTTTTCTTAAAGTTACATCAGCAAGTAAATAACGAGTTACTAGCTTTTCTTGAGCCCAAATATTATTATAATGAGGGTTCTTTAAATTTTCAATTTTAATGCAATATCTATCACCTTTATAAATAACATAAACATAATCTTTTTTCTGTGATTCAATAGCCACTTTAGTACCATAAGGTATTATAGCTATATCACTAGAACAAAATTGCTCTTTAAGTACTTTAGCACCATCTTTATTACCTATTTCGGCAGTTAATTCATCCTGCCAAAAACTTGGCATTGTATCTGCTAAAGTAACAAGGGGAATTGTTAATAAAACAACAATTATTAATTTTAATATTTTTTTCATTATATACTCCTATATTTATAAAATAATACCAAAAATAATGGATGATAAATTTAAAATTAATGATAAAACAAAAGGATTTATTTTATGTTCTATTATCTTTTTGAATATTAATCCTTCGGTTATAAGGACAAGTACTTCTAATATTATAAAAGATGAATACCATATCTTCATACCATAAATTATTATAAATAAACTTCTTATAAAATTAATGCTGGGATTAGTGATGATGTTGACCAGTAAAATATTTATCAAGTCTTTTTTTCTAAGCCCTATTATAAATGCTACGATAAATTCTATTAATAACGTAATTATAAGATATTTAAGTATTTCATTTATATTAATAATATCACTTCCATTCTATTAATATAATATTATTTAATTATTCCATACTTATATTTTAATTCTAATATTTTTCTAACCGAATCATCAATTTGACTTTCGGTTATCTTCTTATTATTGATAGCTTTTATTATCTCCTCAACTGTTAATTTAGAAGCTCCTGGTAATAAAAGCATATTTGTTCCCGCATTAATAGTATTTATTAAGATCTCTTTTGAAGAGTATTTATCTTTAAAATAGCCACTATTAAGAGCATCTGTTATAACAAGTCCATCAAATCCAAGTTCCTTTTTAAGTAAATTATTTATTACTTTCTTAGAAAGGGATGCTGGCATATCTTTATCAATTTCGGGGATAAATACATGACCAATCATAATAATATCTGCTCCTTCTTTAATTATCTTCTTAAAAGGCACTAATTCCTTTTTAGATAACTCTTCTTTTGTTTTACTAAGTATTGGCATATCATTAGGTCCCCCATAAATAGCCTCTCCAATGCCTGGAAAATGTTTATATACAGGAATTACTCCATTTTCTTTCATACCTTTGGCAACACTAATACCCATTTTCGATACAATATCTTCATCTTCACTAAATGATCTAGTACTAGCAGGTTTAATATCCATAACTGGAGCAAAATTCATATTAATACCAAACTTAGTTAAATCATCTGCAATTATTTTTCCAGTTGAATAAGCGTTTTTCTCATCGTTTTTTTGACCAATTTCTTCCATAGTAGGAATATTTGTTATATTTATATCTTCTTTTGATTGTAAAGCTTGAACATTACCCCCTTCTTGATTAATAGATATAAACATTGGTATTTTAGCTGTTTTTTGAACATCTTTTATAAAGGTTTTTAGTTGTTTAGAATCAACAATATTATTTGGCAATATAATTAGTCCTCCTAACCCGTATTTTTCAATAGATTGTTGTAAAAATTTATCACATTCAGAAGAATAATAGTAAGAAATAATCATTTGACCAATTTTTTGCTCTAAAGTCATTTTTTTCATTGTTTTATTAATTTTATAATTTGGAGTTCTACTTATTAAGAAAAAAGTTACTCCTCCACCGATTATAACAAGTATCAATATTAAGCGCACAATATTTTTAAAAGATTTATTTTCCATAATTAACCTTCTTTCACTTAAATATTTTAACATATTTAACTTCATTGTTTATAAGTTATATTTCTTTATTAATTATTTTCCTAATTGCTAAAATGGCAACTTTAATTGCCCTTTCAGTATCAAAACAAGATTTATTATCTAAATGTTGTCTTTCTCTTTCTTGATTCCAGACAGTAAGTAAAACTGCAGCTGCTTTTATTTTTCTAGTATTTGCTACAGTATAAAGAGAAGCCGTTTCCATTTCTGATGCTAAAGCACCTGCTTTAAGCCATGCTTGCCATTTATTTTTAAGCTCATATGAAATTGGCATTTTTGCAGGATTATGTTGTCCATAAAAAGAGTCTTTACAGTGAACAACGCCAATATGTCCTTTTATCTGCAACTCTTTTACAGCCATTTTTAAAGCTAAAACCAAATCAAAATCAGCTACAGCTGGATATTCAATTGGAAGATATTCTTTACTAGTACCTTCTGCTCTAATAGCAGCATTTGCAATAACAATATCTCCCGCTTTAACGCTTAATTGCATTCCACCACAAGTACCAACTCTAATTAAATATTTGAGGCCAAGTAAAGAAAGCTCTTCAACACAAATTGACGTTGAAGGACCACCAATACCAGTTGAAATAACTAAAACATTTTCTTTACCAATCTTTCCTAAATAACTTTTATATTCTCTATTAGATGTTAAAAATACTGGTCCATCTAATAAAGAGGCTATCTTTTCTACTCTATCAGGATCTCCAGGTAAAATAGCATATTTAGCATTTTTAATATCTTCTTTAGAAAGATTAATATGATACATTTTTTCTTTGTTTTGCATAAATATCCTTCCTATAATTTAAAATTCCCTGGTAATAATTCATTAATTTTATATTCATATATTTTTTTATTAGTATCACTATAAGTATAAATTTTAAAATCTTTATCAGCATATTCAGATATAAATTGACGACAATATCCACATGGAAATATTTTCCTAAATAATTTGTTATCTTTTTTCTTGCCCATAACTATCATAAATTTAAAATCTTTATATCCCTCGGATAAAGCTTTAACAAAAGCAACTCTTTCTGCACAGATAGATTGAATTCCATCATTTTCTATATTAATCCCCGTAAATATCTGATTATCTTTTGTAACAAGAACTGCTCCTACTGAAAAATTAGTATGCTTAGAACATGTATTTGATATAGATATCTTTTTAGCTTTTTCTATTAATTTATATATATCAACGCTCATCTTATTTCCATTTCCAATTTTTAATTTCAGGCATATCCTCACCATATTCTTCAATATATTCCCTGTGCTCTATTAATTTATTTTTACACCACTCTTGTACTCTTGCGCGTTTATCTCCCAAAGATGGTAAATATTTCATAGCATCCATAACCAAATGATATCTGTCTAATTCATTTTGAACTCTCATATCAAATGGTGTTGTAATAGTTCCTTCTTCTTTATAACCATGAACATGCATATTTTGATTACATCTGTTATATGTAAGCTCATGAATTAAATTTGGATAACCATGAAATGCCATTATAATTGGTTTATCTTTAGTGAAAATCAAATCATAATCATCATCAGAAAGACCGTGAGGATGCTTTATATTTGGTTGAAGTCTCATCAAATCCACAACATTTACTACCCTTATTTTTAGTTCAGGAAATTTTTCTCTTAATATTAAAGTTGCTGCTAATACTTCTAAAGTTGGAGTATCTCCAGCACAAGCCATAACTAAATCTGTCTTACCATCTTGATCATTTGATGCAAAATCCCATATACCAATACCCTTAGTACAATGTTTAACAGCTTGTTCCATTGAAAGCCATTGTGGTCTTAAATGTTTAGAAGCTACAATTACATTAATATAATTTTTAGTTTTAATACAGTGGTCAAAACAAGATAAAAGACAATTTGCATCTGGTGGCAAATACATTCTAACAATATCAGCTTTCTTAGTCATTAAATGATTTAAGAATCCTGGGTCTTGATGGGTATAACCATTATGATCTTGTTGCCATGCATGAGAAGATAAAACATAATTTAATGATGCAATTTCTTTTCTCCAAGGAAGTTCTTTTGTTACTTTTAACCATTTGGCATGTTGAGAAGTCATAGAATCTATCGTACGAATAAAAGCTTCATAACTATGCATAAAACCATGTCTTCCTGTAAGAAGGTAACCTTCTAAAGCTCCTTGACAAAAATGTTCTGATAAGTAAGAATCAAGTATTCTACCATCATAACTTAAGAATTCATCATCATCATATATAGTTTGAACCCAACTTCTTTTTTCTGCTTCAAAAACATGATTTAACCTATTAGATAGAGCTTCATCTGGTCCAAACAATCTAAAGTTTTTATTATCTTTATTTAATTTAAATACATCTCTAACATATTTACCAAGTTCTAACATATCGCTTGCTTCAACAGAACCAGGAGATTTTACTTTAACCTCATATTCTCTAAAATCAGGAGTTCTAAGTTCTTTTAACAATAATCCGCCATTTGTAACAGGGTTAGACCCCATTCTTCTATCTTTTTTTGGCGCAAGCTCTTTTAGTTCTGGCAATAACTTTCCATTTGCATCAAATAGTTTCTCAGGTTTATAACTTAAAAGCCATTTTTCTAACATTTCAATATCATCATCATCATTTATAATAACTGGAACTTGATGAGCTCTAAATGTTCCTTCCACTTTTTTTCCATCAATTTCTTTTGGACAACTCCATCCTTTTGGAGTTTTTAATATTATCATTGGCCAATATATATTAGTCATTTCATTTCGTGAAGCATATTTTTTTATAATACCAATCTCCATAATAGCTTTATCAAGTACTTCAGCCATTTTTTCATGCATTGTATATGGATCAGAACCCTCGATCAAATATGGATGATATCCCTGTCCTTTAAAATAATTTAAAGTTTCTTCATCACTTGCTCTTGCAAATACAGTTGGATTAGCGATTTTATACCCATTTAAATGAAGTATTGGAAGCACAACGCCATCATTTTTAGGATTTAAAAATTTGTTTAAACGCCAAGATGTTGCAAGAGGGCCTGTTTCTGCCTCACCATCACCAACGATGCAAGCTGCTATTAAAGTAGGATTATCAAGCACCGCACCAAAAGCATGAGCAAGAGAATAACCTAACTCTCCACCTTCATTAATAGATCCTGGGGTCTCTGGAGCCACATGACTTGAAACCCCGCCTGGAAAACTAAATTGTTTAAATAATTTTTTTAGTCCCTCTTCGTCCTCGGTTATATTTGGATATATTTCACTATATGTTCCTTCCATATATGTATTAGCAACCATAGCATTTCCACCATGACCTGGACCAGATATATATATCATATTTAAATTATATTTATTTATTACTCTATTCAAATGCACATAAATAAAATTTTGACCTGGAACTGTTCCCCAATGACCAACGATTTTTCTTTTAATATCTTTTCTTTCCAGTTTTCTTTTTAATAATGGATTATCTAAAAGATATAATTGACCAAGCGAAATATAATTTGCAGCATCAAAATATGCATCTATCTTTCTTAACATTTCATCATCTAATACTCTAGCCATCACTATTCTCCCTTATCTTAATTCATTATATAACATAATTGATTTTTACTCAATTACCTTTATGCATAAAAAAAGAAAACTTTTTCATTTTCTTTTTTAATCTCTTCTTGATGACATAAAGATTAATCTCAATATTTGTAATGCACTTGCCAAAACTCCTGCAACATAAGTAAATATCGCTGCCGTTAAGACTTTATTTACGCCTTCTTTTTCATCATTTTTGACAATATTTAATTTTTCTAATTCTGCCTTTGCTCTCTTACTAGCATTAAACTCTACTGGTAATGTAATTATTTGAAATAGTAATCCAAAACAAGAAAAGGCAATTCCTAAATAAACTAATTTAAACATTTCTAAAAGAAGTCCAATTAAAATAATATAATAAGAAATTGAAGTTGCAATTCTTACAATTGGTACAATTAGACTTCTTATTTTAAGTGGAAGATACTTTTCTTTATCTTGAATCGCATGCCCACATTCGTGAGCTGCTATTGCAATCGAAGATATTGAAGTTCCATTAAATACAGCGGTTGAAAGTCTTACCGTTTTTCTTCTTGGATCATAATGGTCGGTTAAATATCCTGGTGCTTCAACAACATAAATAGTATTAAGACCATGTTTATCTAAAATCATTCTTGCAACTTCCTGCCCAGATAAATTTTTAACACTTTTTTCCTTTAAATATTTTTTATATATTCCTTTTACTCCCAAGTCTGCAATTAAAGGAATAATTATAATCAATCCTATTAATATAAGCTCCATTGTTTCACCTCTTTTATATTTATAAATCTGCATTTATTTTATCATACTTTTATTCAATTATAAAATGTTTTCTTAATATGTATCTAATACTTTATTTAAATCTTCTTCAAAGTTGGAATATAAGATATAATTATCAAATCCTTGTTCTAAATAATGTTTGGCTAAATTTTCTT
>JGI24712J26585_10004808_pt1 | contig 10152 bp, 2 predicted proteins | sample BioPla3DNA2_FD_26585 | JGI IMG/M metagenome (IMG submission 26585)
AGTATTTTTGAAATATTGCAATAAAAATAGTTTTAAAACAGGAGCAAATAAGTATACGAATATAGCAACATTGCTCTTATTGTATACAGCTATATATAGATACAATGAAGATGATAGTAGCGGTTTTTGGCCGGAATTTTTTAATGATCCAAATTATTCATATAGTGATGTTGGGCCAATAATGAATTCTTTAAAAAGAATATTACAAAAATATGATATAAGAACTGAAAATAGGCAATATCTTGAAAAAGCCAATTTATCAATTATATTTTCTAATATATATATTCCGGATGTATCTATACGTAAAATTTATAGTGCCATATATTTGTGTTATTTTAGGGGAACAGGGAACAAACATTTATACAATTTATTCGAATTTTATGATAGATACAGCTATAAGCTTGATAAACCCGGCAGCTTTTTTCTTGTAAAGGATTATATTATTGAAGACTCGTTTGGTAAAATTATAAATTTGTTTAATAGTCATTTGTCAGACCAAACAAATATATCAAATTATCATGAATTACCGTCTAGATTCATTGATTCGTTTATTACTTGGTTAAGTAAAGAAAAGTTAGAATTAGATAGTTCTAAAGAAGAATATTATATCGATAGTCCAAAAATTTGTTTTGATGTGCCAAACGAGAAAATTGTTTTGAGACTTCCTAATCAAAAAAGCAGGATATATAGTGATAAAGAATGCGGCTGGAAAATTACTATTGATAATACAGATACAAAACTATTAGAAGCAAGAATAATTAAACAAAAAGAGGGTTCATATTTGATTTTAGATGAAGAAATCAAATTAAATTATTATAAGCATATAGAGATAGAATACATTTTTAATGGGAGAACTGAAAGAGCATGGGAGTTTAACAATATTGATGATTGTTTAATTTTTAATGAAAAAGGTCGATTAGAAAATAAACTTATTAGACAGAAATGTATTATCGGAATTTATAAGTCATCAATAAAGGATAATAGTCTTGTTATTGAAGAAAATACAGTAACCGGCTGGAATGATTATATATTTTATTTTTTAAATCTTGAGAATTATCCTAATAATAGTATTATTTTTACAAATGGAGAAGTAGATAAGAGTATAGAAATAGAAGATTACCCAAGTATGAAAAGATCTTTATTTAAACTTGCGTTTGAGAAATCAGAAACAGATATGATTGGCAACGGACAGATTCCTATATATGATAGAATTGGACAATACAATATTTATTCACCTAATTTGAATATAGATGATTTTGATGTCATGCTCCAAGGGTTAGACGATGTTTGTAAAGGGGTTCATAAGGAAGTAATTATAATTACTAAGGAAGATCACAACAACATTGTTATCAATTTTGACGAAGAAAAAATGATTAGAGGCATTTATTACTTTACAATCAGATATAAGAACAAAATTTTTTATAGAGAAGAGTTTGTATTAGTCGATAAGATTGTCATGATTGATGAATTTAATATGGATTATTCAATATCATCAAAACTACATCGCAAATTAGCAATACGAAAAAATGAATTGTTTGAGATAATACCAATACATGTGAATACAATAGTAACAACTAATGATGATTACTATTTATTAGAAATAAACAATGATGTAGTAGCTAAATTTGGGATGAGCATAAATGGAAGAATAATTCCTGTAAAAAAAGTAATTTTGCCTTTGAAGTGGTCTATTATTGGATTAGATAATATTATTAGCAACAGAAGTAAGATAATCGATAAAGATATTTCAATGAACGAATTCATTAACAGTAACCCGAGATTCGAAATTGAGAATTTTGACTACAGATATGATGTTTTAACTTATAATCTTATTATTAAAGATAATGTGAGCAGTCGAACAATAACCGAAAGTAAAAAGTTAGCTTTTGGTTATGAGTTCAAGTTAAATTTTAGCGATTTAAAAGATAGGTTATTAAAGTTTACAAATTTGACAATTAAATTAGAAGTTTTTAATAATAATGAATTGTTATATGAAAATATACTTATCAATTTATATGATAAAATTGAAATGTTAAATTGTGAAATCAGTTATGATGATGGATTTTTGTATATTAATTGGAACGAGAAACATTCAAATAAACATAGAATTTTTAAATTATATAATTATTTAGAGCCATGGAGTCAACCGCATTCTATTCCATTAGATGACGATGTCGATAGCCTGGTATTAGATTTAAAGGATAAGGATAATGGCAGATACATACCTATTATTGATTTTAAAAAAGAAACCTCACTATTTGACAATATAAATGAAAATTACATATTTTTCAGTAAAACCGATCTAAAGAATGTAATCATTAACAAATATGGGAAAAAATCATCAAATGAGATTATACTATTAAAAAAGATACTGTACTTATATTCAAAAAATCGTCTTGATGAAGTAGAAGATATATTAAAAAATAATAAAATTGATTTAACCGATGCAAAAAAAGTTTTTTTGACAATAATACAAATGTCATATTTTATAGATAAACAAATTGAAGATCAGCTTACATTTTTTATTAATCACACGTATATAATTATTAATAAACTAATTAAAGCTTTTACTAATATAGAAAATATATTTGAAATATTAATTGAATCAAAAGATGAATTCATGGTAAACGACTTTGAATTGATATTAAATATTCTTTTAGCTTGCACAAGGAATATTAATTATTCGGATATTTTAATAGATAATATTTCTGATATTGATACAATTAATGCACTATGTATTATTAAAAACAATTCAGGGGCTATACCAAACAATTTAAAAACAAGAATGAAAGAATCATTTGATTATGAAGTATTAAGTTCTGCTAGAGACTACAGAAAAATTATGGAAATGGTTGCAAGTGAAATTGAAATAATTAATGCATTTTGGCTATGGATTATGGAATATAAAAATAATTATATACTAAAGTACAAATTTTCATTACCTAGAGCATTCAGGATCTTTGAATATGAAAATGAGATTTCCACAATAAAAATTGATGGTAATAAATTAGATGATTTAGTTGAAGATATAAAATGCAAAGAAATTTATCATAATATTACATTCCCGAATAGATGGTCTGAAAGATTAGATGTCAAAAAAGAAATATATGATTCGTTTAAACTATTAATTAATCAACCTATGGATAGTAGTTATAAGCATTTGCTTGAGCATTCCCTTTTATCTGTTTTACAAAATGATCAAATTAAGCAATTCGATTATTTTAATATGATAATAAAAATGTATTTTAGTAACAGATGGCAATTGTTTAACAGATATAGAGCATATTTCAAACTAATTTTTATATAAGGAGTAATAACGATGAGTATGAATCCAATATCAACAACAGAAAATTTAAGGGAAGAATATACAAAATACCTTAAATCAATGTTTCTCTTTAAAGATGATGAATTAAGAATGTCTGCTGATGCAGCAATCGATAAGAGTAAAGGAGAGTTGATTAAGGGTCCGTATCTTGAATCAACTGCAATGTACAAAAGTGGTAAAACTCTATATGAGTTAATTGATGAGGGGTTACTTCATGAGCAATTCAGGGAACTAGTTCCAGCAATTGGTGAATTTCCATTGCATAAACATCAAGAGAAAGCTATAGAGCTATCTATAGGTAAAAATAAAAATATAATAGTTGCAACAGGAACAGGGAGCGGTAAAACAGAATGCTTTCTAATACCCATATTGAATTATTTAGTAGAACAAAATGTTAAGGGGTTATTAAGCCCAGGGGTTAGGGCATTGATCCTTTATCCTATGAACGCATTAGCAAATGACCAATTAAAAAGACTCAGAAAACTATTGAAGGATTATCCGGATATAACTTTTGGTAGGTACACCGGAGAAACAAAGAGTGGCAGAAAAGAAGCTATAGATAATTTTTATAAGATGAATCCAGGACAAGCAATTTTAAAAAATGAAATATTATCTCGTGAAGAAATGAGAATGAATCCGCCACATATTCTTTTAACGAATTATGCCATGCTTGAATATTTGCTATTAAGACCTGATGACAATGTATTTTTTGATGGGATCTATAGTGATAATTGGAAGTACATAGTATTAGATGAAGCACATGTTTACTCAGGGTCACTTGGAAGTGAAATCTCTTACCTGATTGCAAGACTTAAGGATAGAGTTGTTAACGGAGAGAGAGGAAGAATAAATTTCATCGCAACAAGTGCTACATTAGGTGGAGGAGACGACACAATTAATGATGTTGTTAAATATGCAGAGGATTTATTTGGAGAATCTTTTGATAAGGACTGCTTAGTTCTTTCTGAACGTGTAAAAACACAAGAAAAAACTAATTTAGTTAAGCCGGATTTATCCGTATATAAACAGATAAGTCTACTAGCAAATGAATATGATGGAGAGCAATTGGCGGAAAAGATAAATGAAATGAAAATATATATGCCAGTAGAATTAAAAACTAATTCATATGAAGTTTTATATGATGTGCTTATTCAGGATTATTATGTTAATAAATTAAAATTAGTCATTGAAAACAAAACACAACTAATAAAAGAAGTAGTTTGTCAAGTATTTGGTTCAGTAAATGATCAAAATATTGAAAGTTTTTTATCCCTCGTAGATTTGGCTGCCAAGGCAAAAAAAGAAGATAACTCTGACGTATTGTTACCTGCGAGATATCATACTTTTTCTAAGGCTATAGAAGGAGCATTTGTCCAATTATTCCCAAATAAAAAAGTATTTCTAAACAGAAAAGAGTTTGAAATAGTAGGTAATGAGAAGATTAGTATCTTTGAACTAGCAAATTGTCAAAAATGTGGACAAGAATATTTAATAGGGAAAATACAAGATGGACATTTAAAACAATCATCTGGATTTTTTAACAATTCAGATGATAGTAGAATGGAATACTTTTTATTAACAGATAACTTCTCAAAAGTGGATCTTGATGAGGATACAATAATAGAAGAAGAATCTACAAATAAAGATATTCAAGTTAATAATGCAGAAGAATATTTACTATGTATCAAATGTGGGAAGATTCATATTAATAATAGAAATGCAAATCATACTTGTTGTAAAGAGCCACAGTATATAAAGGTATACAGAGTAAATCATAAGGGCTCGATTAATACATGCCTTGACTGTGGAAGTTATGGAAGATCAATTGTAAAAAGATTAATTACAGCTGATACACCAACTACGGAAATGTTGGCAAGAACGTTGTATCAAAATATACCCACCATTGAAGACAAAAAAGTTGTTAATGAAGAAGTTAGAGAAGCTGAAAGCTTATTTGGTACGATAAATATTTTTGATCTTGATGATAAAAATACGGAAGATATAAGCATCAATGGAAGAAAACTACTTGCATTTTCTGATAGCAGAAAAGAAGCTGCTCATTTTGCTTCATATATGGATATTAGATATAATAATTATCTATGGAGGAAAATTATATTAGACGCCTTGGATTCATTAGGAAATACTACTGATGTTACATTTAGTAAATTACATACCAGAATATATAAGGATATTGAGTCACAAAAAGATTTGCTTATAGACAGCGGAGAAGATATTGATGAAACAATTTCTGCTTATATCATGTATGAGTTAATGTCTTTCGAAAGAGCTATAGGGTTAGAAGGTGTAGGGTTAATTTCTTTTGAATTTCCACAACCTAAGTGGTGGCCTAAAGGCATTTCTATATGTAATCTAAATAGTCAAGAGGTATGGAATATAATTGAGCAATTTTTTAATGGGTTTAGAATTTATAGAAGTATAAACTTTCCTGATAACCTTAGACAAGAGCATACTATTTTTGGACAAAGAACTAAACCAATATATTTTAGATTTGCTGATGCTGATACAAGTAAAGGAATAATGAGTATAAAACCTAAAGAAAATTACAGTAATATGAGGTTTGACTATTTGGTAAAAATCTTTAAAAAGAAAGGATATGATGAAACTACAGCAAAAGAATACGCAAACGTATTTTTAGACAAGATATTTAATGATATGAACCTAATAAAGCTTTTTAAAAAGGACAATACATATATTTCAACATTTATTAAAAATGAAGGTGATGTTTATCAACTTAATTATAATAAATGGCTGTTCAAAAGAGATAAAAAAATATTTAGATGTAATAAATGTGGCAAAAAGACAACTATTAACATTAATGGTGTTTGTCCATCATATAGATGCAACGGTACATTAGAAAAGTTTAATAAAGAAGTATCAAGATATACTTATTATTCTGACATTTATAATAATATTAAAAAAATACCAATGAAAATTAGGGAACATACTGCTCAGTTATCGACCCAACACGCCTCAGAGGTTCAAAGTTCTTTTGAAAAGGGCGAAGTAAACATTTTAAGTTGTTCTACTACCTTTGAAATGGGAGTAGATGTAGGTAGCTTGGAAGCCGTCTTTTTGCGTAACATTCCACCAGAGACAGCAAATTATATACAAAGAGCAGGACGCGCAGGACGCCGGACTGAATCTACAGCATACATTCTAACTTATGCAAAACGAAGATCTCATGACCTTTATTATTTTCAGAGACCGGAAAGGCTAATTGATGGCAAAATTAAGGCGCCATATATAGAAAGGAATAACGAAAAAATTGCTTTCCGACATATGTGTTCTGTTGTTTTTTCTTGGCTGTTTAGAAAAGATAGCAAATATTTTGAAAATGTCGAAATGATGTTTGCTTTTAATAAGAATTTTATTTCAATAGACAAAAAACTAAGACAAGAACTAAGTTTAAGACCTGCTGAAATATTGAAATCTTTAAAAAACATTCTTGATGTGGAACTTCAAAAACTTTTTGATATAGATAACTGGACATGGGTAGAATCCAGGCTATTAAATGATAGCGGTAATCTTATTCTGTCAAAAGTAAAGTGGGAAGATGACGTAAAAGAAATTATTAACATTAAGGAAGATAATTATAAGAAGGGCCGTTCCATTGAAGCTATAAGTAAAATGTTAAAAACATTTTTAGAAAAAAGTGTTATTGATTTCTTAGCCGGTAATAATGTTCTTCCAAGATATGGATTTCCAATCGATTCTGTTAATTTAGATACACTACATATTGGTGAAGCATCAAAAAATGTTAATTTAGATAGAGATTTAAAACTTGCCATTTCCGAGTTTGCTCCGGGCAACAAGATTATTGCTAATGGATATATGTGGGAGTCATATGCAATTAATCTATCAAGGACAAAAGGCTGGCCAACTTATCTATATGGAATATGCCAAGAATGTCATAATATTTTTAAAGAGACATGTGACTACAATTTGAAGACATCTGATATACCTGAAGAAAAAAAAATCTGTAACAAATGTAATGCTCCAATAACATTACGTAAATTTATAAAACCTATATTTGGCTTCTCTACAAATAATAGCAAGCCGGAAAAACCTACTTTGGAAAAACCAAGCTCAACTTATGGAAGTAAGATTTACTTTCATAAATATGATGAAAATGACAAGAATTATAGTGCAAAAGTAAAATATAAAGATTATGATATCGAATACACATATTCACCAAGAGGTAATTTATTCATTGTTAATCAAGGAAAGTTTGAAGGCGGTTTTAGAGTTTGTTCATATTGCGGTTTTTCAACAGCAGATACACATGAAATATCTTACTCACATAAGAATAAGTATGGAAACAAGTGTGTTAATGAATATTTGAATAAGGTTGATTTAGGACATGAAATTATTACCGACATTATAGATATTGAACTTCCTGATGTAGCAGTTCAATATAACGAAGAATTCTATTACTCTGTATTGTATGCATTAATAGAAGGAGCAGTTGGACATTTAGGAATTGATAGAAGAGAAATAGATGGGTGTTTAAATTATATGACTAAATCATCTATGCCATCATTTATTCTTTTCGACCAAGTACCAGGTGGTGCAGGACATGTTAAAAGAATTGGAGCTGCTCTTGATAAAGTAATTACAGAAGCAAAAAAAAGGGTGAGTGGAATATGCGAATGTGGAGAGGAAACAAGTTGTTATGGATGCTTGAGAAACTATTCAAACCAGTTATACCACGACATTTTAAAAAGAGGTCTTGCTTTAAATTATTTTAAAGCTTTAGATAATGAATCTATGATATATAAGCAAATTGCAGTTACTTCTGATAATACAATAGAAGATATTATTAATATCTGTAGGGACAGGAATATTGGTATTCCTATAGAAGGCTATGAAATCGAGTTAGAAAATGGTGCTATGCCAATTGCAGAGCTTGCTTTTCCAGAAATGAAAATGGCATTATTTTTACGTGAACAAAATGAAGAAAAGGAACTATATATAAAGCAAGGTTGGACAACCTTCTATTTAGATGAAGTCAACATTGAATTCTTAGTTGATTTTATTAAGAACAAATAACTTACGAGGAATTATTATGAATATAGAAGTAGCTATAACAAAATCATATCTGAAGGCTTTGGCAAATGTGCCAAAAGGTATTCAGAAAAAGGCAAATGAGTTTTTTGAAAAATTCAAAGCTAATCCTGATGCGCAGTCTATTAATTATGAAAAAATCATAAATATGAAAGATGATAAGGTAAGGACTGTTCGAATAGACCAAAAATATAGGGCTATAGTCCTGCATCCACCTGAAGGTAATGTTTATTTATTTGTTTATATTGATAATCATGATGAAGCAATGAATTGGGCTAAAAATAAAATATTTGATATCAATGAATATACTGCTGCAATACAAGTGGTTGATTTAGAAATAGTTAATAATTATAAAATGCAAGAAGATAATCGTCATGACTGGACAAATATAGAAGAAAAAAGTATCGCTGACATGTATAGTGAAGAGGAATTAATTGAACTTGGAATCCCGAAGATTATATTCCCGGTACTAAAATTTGTTAAAAATAATCAAGATTTAATAGATTATATTCAGAAATATGTATCATCAGACATATTTGATATATTAGAATTCTGTTTAGAAGGTATACCAGCAGATGAAATTAAAGAGTGTTTCTCAGTTGAGCCAATTGACTCTAATCTCTCTATGCTTGAAGCTATGCAAAAGGATATTAATAAATCCTATGTGCATGTTATTTCAGAAGAAGAAACCATAAGCGATATTTTGGACAATCCGATAGACTATTGGAGGATATTCATTCATCCAAAACAGATGAATTGTGTAGTTGGAAATGATGGTAATTATAATGGAAGCTTTCAGATAAAAGGTTCTGCCGGTACCGGTAAGACTGTAGTTGCAATGCATAGGGCAAAATACCTTGCTTCAAAAATCTATACTAAAAATACAGATAAGATTTTGTTTACAACATATTCAAAAAAACTAACAAAATCTGTAGAATATAACTTAAAAAATATGTGCAATCTTGAGACCCTTAAAAGAATTGAAGTGGTGAACTTGCATTCATGGATTGCCAAATATCTTAAAGAACATAATATCTCTTTTGAAATTATAGATGATCAATTAAGATATAAATATATCAATAGTGCTATTAAGAAGCTAAACCTTGAGGATAGTTTTTCAGCTACAGATATTATAACAGAGATAGATGTTGTATTAAGCTATAACCAGATTACAGATTTATCATCCTACTTAAGGGTTAGCAGGAATGGTACATATAAAAAGCTTGGTAGAAACCAAAGAATGCAAGTATGGGAAATTATATCTGAATATTTTGAAATGCTGAATGATTCCCAAAAAACAGAGTGGTGGCTTCTTATAAAAAATGTAATTTATATGATTGAGAATAAGAAAGATGTTGAGTATTCGGCAATTATTGTTGATGAAGCTCAGGATTTTGGAATGCCTGAATATAGATTGTTAAGATCTTTAGTAAGGGAAAAGGAAAATGATTTGTTTATTGTAGGTGATATTAGGCAAAAAATATATTCAAATAAAGCTAACTTTTCCAAATGTGGGGTTAACATTAAGGGAAATAGAACAAGATATTTAAATATAAATTATCGTAATACTCTTGAAATTGGGATGTTAGCAGATAAAGTTATTGAAGGTATCGAATTTGATGAGTTAGATGAATTTGATTTCAAGGAAATGAAAAGATGAATCATCCGGTTTGTTCTAATTATAAATTAAATACTAATGGAACCGGTTCATTAGAAATCACAGTAACCGACAGTATAAACAT
>JGI24712J26585_10004811_pt1 | contig 10150 bp, 10 predicted proteins | sample BioPla3DNA2_FD_26585 | JGI IMG/M metagenome (IMG submission 26585)
TCGTAATTCGTAATTCGTAATTGTTTATTCCGCCTTCAAAAAAAATCTTATTTTTGCGCCACTGACTCTCTAAAAGAATGAAAAAAGAAAATCTTCCTGTTCGTACGCTCATATTGATTGCCGGTGTTTTTATTATGGCATTTGGTGTATCTTTGTCAATCCGCTCGGGATTGGGAACGACACCGATTTCGTCAGTACCGTACGTTTACAATATTGTATTTCCCAGACTGACAGTTGGAACACTCACTATTTTGCTCAATGTTTTCTTCGTGTTTCTACAAATGTTGATTCTGAAAAAAGAATACAAGATGGTGCAGCTTTTGCAGATTCCGGTTGTAATGGTTTTTGGATGGTTTGTTGACGTACATTTAGCCTGGAATGCGAGTTGGATCCCTACAAGCTACCTGCAACAATGGATTTTCTGTCTCGTTAGTTGCCTGTTTATCGCATTGGGTATTTTCTTACAACTCAAGGCACATGTGAGCATTCTTCCGGGTGAAGGTCTGATTATGGCTATTGCTAAAACATTGAAGCAGGACTTCGGTAAAATGAAGATACTTTTCGATAGCTTGCTGGTGGTGGTTGCGCTGATTAGCATCGCTATTTTCATTGGCAGACTGGAAGGTGTGAGAGAAGGAACAGTCGCCTCGGCGTTACTGGTGGGTTTTTTGGTGCAGTATTACAACAAGCACCTGACTTTTATCAACAAAATTGTTTATCCGAAGGAAGCTCCTGTAGAGTTTGTTGAAGAACCTTATATGACCACGAGCAACTTCGTTATCACCATTTCCAGACAGTATGGAAGCGGGGGACACGCTGTGGGTGAGCTGGTTGCTAAAAAGCTGGGGGTTGACTTCTATGACAGTGAACTGATAGCACTTACGGCAGAGCAGAGTGGATTTACCAAAGAATACGTGGAAGAGCACGAGCAAAAGCTAAGTAATTCATTACTTTACAAGTTGTACAGACAAAATTATGCTTACGTCAATGAGGAAGTTCCGCCACAAGATATGCTCTTTATGGTGCAGACACGCGTGATTCGGGATATCGCAGCCAAAGGTTCCTGTGTCATTGTTGGACGTTGTGCAGACTATATTCTGAAAGGACATCCCAATAGTTTCAATGTGTTTGTGCATGCCGATACAGAGTTCCGCAAAAAGCGTGTAGTGAGCGAATATGGTATAGATCCGGATCATGCAGAACGTGAAATGGAAAAGAGAGACCGGGCAAGGAGAAACTACAATGAACATTACAGTGGACGTAAATGGGCGGATTTGAACAACTACGACCTGACTGTTGATACTTCCCTATTTGGGATTGAAGCTACGGCAGGTATCATTATCGGTTCATTTATTCCGAAATCTAAAATTCAAAATCCGGATTTCTCAGGATAAGACAAAAAAGAGCTGCCTCGCAATAAGACAGCTCTTTTTCTACCTATAAAAAAATTAAATGCTATTTTTTACCCATTGTTTCGTCAGAAACGGTCAATTTTTTTCTTCCTTTGGCACGACGTGCAGCCAAAATTTTACGACCATTTGCAGTAGCCATTCTTTCTCTAAATCCATGTTTATTTTTGCGTCTTCTGTTCGAAGGTTGATAGGTCCTTTTCATTGCTATTCAATTATTTTATTGTTCTATTATAATCCTCAAAAATTTTGGCTGCAAAGATACAACAATTTTTTATAACTGCAACCCATTTTCAGTTAAAAATTTCTGAATCAGTAATTTTGGCGTTTTTACTGATTTCTGTAGCCATTCAAAGTAGAGCTCCTCTTTTTCTTCTTCACTTAATCTCCAATTTATTGTAGATTTTCTTAATTTTTCCGCTAAAAATGATAAAATAATAGCAACAGAATTGGAGATATTAAAGCTGGTGGTGAATCCATACATGGGGATTTTTACAGTTTGGTCAGCCAACTGTATTGCCTCAGGTGATAATCCTGTCAGTTCCGTCCCGAATAATAAAGCAATCGGTTGCTCTATCGGTAACTCTTCCAAATAACAACTATCTTCGTCGGGAAGGGTGGCAACAACAGAATACCCTTTCTTTTTTAGTTGCCGGATGCAGTTTGCAATGTCAGATTTTCCATCAACGGCAGGATAATGGTAATGGGTTAACCACTTGTCGGCACCCATGGTGATAGCAGTATGAACGGAAAATGGGTTTTCGGCTTCAACAATGTGGATATCCTGAACCCCCAGACAATCACAGCTGCGCATAACGGCACTGATGTTTTGGGTTTGAAACAGGTCTTCAACTACAACTGTGACATGACGAGTGCGCTCATTTAAAACCTGAATGAGTCTATCTTTTCGATTATCAGTCAAAAAAGACTCCAAATATGCAGAAGTTTGAAGAAGAGTCTCTCTATTTTTGATTTTTTTCATTTTTCCAATAAAAAAAGCCCGCAAGGGCTTTTAAAGATCTTTAAAAGTTAAAGACTAAAGTGAGTCTGAAAGTTCAGCACTGGGTCTGAATTTAACAACATTCTTTGCTGGAATTTCCATCTCTTTCTTAGTTTGTGGATTTCTTCCTTTTCTTGCTGCTCTTTTAACTACATTGAAAGATCCAAATCCAACTAAAGAAACTTTGTCTCCTTGTTGTAATGCTTCCGCAGTGGATTCAACAATAGCTTCAACAGCGGCTTTAGCTTGAACTTTTGTTAACCCTGTTTTTTCAGCAACTGCTCCAATTAATTCTGCTTTGTTCATAGGTTTAATTTTTTATGTTACTAGATATATTTCTATAAATGCAAATTTAATAAATATTTTCAAACAATGGGCAAATTAATTGAAAAGTTAATAAACAAACCAAAAATGTTCATTCAAATAAAAAAATAGACCAAAATAGTACACTAAAATAGATTTAAAGTGTAATTTTCGAATCGAAAACCTTGCAAAAAAGTCTCGATTTTCATCCTGGATTTCCCCTGAAATTGCACTTCTAGTAGAGAAATTTGCATTTTTTTGCAGGAAATGATCATAAATTGTTTCCCATCTGTATGGATATAACCGGGAGGAAATTCGCTATCTTGCTCTATTATTACAGATTTATAACATTTCAAAGTGAGTACCTCGCCATCCTTTTTTTGGATTCTTGTGTAGGCTCCGGGGTAGGGTGACAAACCTCTGATTAAGTTATGAACCTGATCGGCAGGCAAGTCCCAATTGATCAGTTGATGCTCTCTTTTTAATTTTGGGGCACTCTTTAAATTGAGGTTTTGATACTGAGTTTGAGGTATCGGTTTTAGAGTTTGTTTTTCAATTTTTTCGNTGGTTTCAATGGTGAGCTCTGCTCCCAATGCCATTAATCTTTCATATAATTCGCCGGTTGTTTCATTTTCCCCGATCGAAACCTCTTTAAAGTCGATAATATCTCCTTCATCCATTTTGTGATTGATAAAAAAGGAGGTTACTCCTGTTTTGGTTTCACCGTTGATGACCGCCCAATGAATCGGTGCGGCACCGCGATAGTTGGGAAGTAAAGAACCATGAATATTGAATGTTCCAAATCGTGGAATTTCAAAAACTTCCGGAGGCAACATTCTAAATGCGATGACAATGTAGAGATCAGCATTGAGTTCTTTCAGATGCTCAATAAAAGCGGGATCCTTTAAGTTTTCAGGCTGTAAAACCGGAATTTGATGCTCCAAAGCAAACTTTTTTACATCGGAGTATTGCAATTTCAATCCTCTCCCTGCCGGTTTGTCGGGGGCTGTAACCACAGCCAAAAGCTCATGTTCAGACTCCAACACCTTAGCCAAACTTGCGACAGCAAATTCAGGTGTACCCCAAAAAATAAGTTTCATTATCGTTTGAGATTTCTTTGCAGATTAATCATTTTAAGCACGGTGGCAGCAGCTTCTACTCCTTTATTGCCATGTTTTCCACCGGAACGATCCAGAGCTTGTTCCATTGTATCACAGGTTAAAACGCCAAATACTACAGGAACACCATAATCCAATCCGACACGCATAACGCCGTCAGCAACGGATTGAGAAATAAATTCAAAATGTCTGGTTTCTCCCTGGATTACACAGCCCAAACAGATTACTCCATCCATTTTTTCGTTTTCATCCAACATCATTCCGGCTCCCAAAGGCAATTCAAAACTACCGGGTACATAATGGGTGATAATCTCTTTTTGGGTCACTCCTTGCTCCAGTAAAAAGGAAACAGCTCCCTCTTTTAATGCTTCTGTAACTTGTTCATTCCACTCGCTGACTACAATTCCAATACAGATTGGACGAGGTACAGGAATGGAAGATTGAGCAGAAAGATTGGTTTTTTTCATTATTAATCCAATTTACCTTTAGCACGATCAATAAAACGCTCTATACCCATTTTTTCATACTCATCATAATAATCNTTCTCAATTTGATTATAGGCATTGAGTGCTTTTTCCCATTTCTCTTCTCTTTCATACAGTTGACCTAATTTGAAAAGAGTAACAGGAGTTACGTATGGGTTATGGCTGGCTTTAACTGATTTTTCGTAATGTTTGATCGCTTTTTCGGGTTGCTCCAAATCATCATAAATATCACCAATAAGAGCTTGACATTCTGCCCAGTAGATATCCTCTTTACGTTTGAATTTCAAAAGGTAATTCAATGCTTCCTCTTTATCATTCAACTTAAAATAACAAATACCGGCGTAATATCTGGCTATATTGGCAGTTCTGGTGATTTTATAGGATTCAATGATAGAAAGGAACCCATCCATATCATCATCTCCCTCTAAAGCAAGCATAACAGAAGCTGAATCACCCTTCATCATTTCATCTATCGGTTTTAGGATTAACAGAGATGCTTTTTCAGTCTGTTTTTGCAAATAAAATCTATTAAATGCTAAAATGCCAATAATTACAACGAGTATTGCAATAATTGCTCCGTAAATAAATTTATTATATTTGGTGAAAAATAGAATTGTTTTGCTTACAAAAGTCTCTTTTTTTTGAACGTCATCATCTTTTTTTGCGCCCACTTTTTCCTTCTTTGCCATATTAATTTATTTTTAGATTTTTCAAACCGCAAAGATAATAATAATTTTCTAATTTTATGAATCAAAGATTGATAAAATTAAATCAACTTACTTTTCCATCCTTTTATTTAGCTCAAAGAGTACCTGATCTGTGATCTCTCTGCTGGGATCAGCTAAAATTAAAAAAGGACTTCCTGTTTGATAAGTTAACACAAAAGAGGCATTTCTTTCCTGATTGATTTGCTGGATAACAACCTGAAGTGAGTCATACAATTGAGTTATCGCAGCTGCTTGTCTGCTTTGTAAATCACTAAAAACACGTTCTTTAGATAGCTCTAACTGTTCATATTCCTGTTGCAACTGTTGTTGTGCATTTTCAATTTGAATAGCCGTCAAAACACCACTCTGATAATTTTCCTGAAATTGTGCATATTTTTTCTGGAAAGCAGCTTCTTTATTGGAAAAAATCGTCTCTTGTTTTTTTAACTCCGCCTGAATATCATCAGTTAAGATTTTAATTAATTTGTAATTCTCATTGATGGTATCCAAATTGACGTACAACACCTCTCCGGAACCGGGTTTTCCTTCAAAAACCTTGGGAACAAATTTTTCCTCCTTGGGTTTTATAAAATGAAGAATAAAAAGGATGATAACAGCAATACCTAACAAGATGTTAAAGATCGTTTGCAGTCGGTATCTGCAATGGGCTTTCTTTTCTGTTTCATCACATGATGTTTCATCGCATGATTCCTTTTCAGTTGGTTGCTTTTCAACCGGCAACTCTTCACAAGATTTCACTTCTGTTGGTTCAATTTGAACTTCTGTTGCTTCTTCTTGATGTTCAATGTTTTTTTCTTCTAACTCGCTCATCTTTTTTTATTTTTAAGTTATAATTTTTCAATATAAATAGTTTCAATTCGACTTCTAAAATCCCGGATAGACTCATTGGGAAGCGGGAGTACGGAGGGAAGCACTTCCAACTCAATTTTGGATAAAAATCTTGGAATTCTGATACTTCTGTAAGTTGCACGTTCCGATCCTGTGATTAAAACAGGGATTACCGGAATCTGATGCTCCACACTTAGTATGGCAAAGGCTTCACGGAACTCCTTCAATTTCTTATCTTTACCACGCGTACCTTCAGGGAAAATAATCACATTTTTGCCTTGCTTTAACACTTTTGACATCTGCTGTAGAGATCTACGGATGTTGGTATTGACATCCATGATAATAATGTTACTGCGAATAGCCAAAAAACGAGTTAATCGATTCCTGAAATGTTTGGCTTTGGCAAAAAAGAAGCTCTTTTTAGTAGTTTTCCATCTCAGTTTTGAAGTGATAAACACACCATCAAAGGCACTTCTGTGGTTGCCGATGATGATGCAAGGGGAATCGGGAATATTTTCCAATCCTTTGGCACGGTATCTGTAAAAAATGTGAAATCCGATCCGTATAATGCGATCTAATATCCAGTGTAACGTACTTGATTTGGGCAAATGCAGCTCCTCTAGTTTGTGATCCAGAATCTCCTTCCAGGAAATATTAGAATTTTGGGGAGCTGATGCGTGTTCCTCAAGATATTGCGTTAATTTATTGAGTGAAGAATACTCATCCAGTTGATTTTCAGGGATAAAAACGCCAAAAACGGTTTCGATATAAGCAATCAAAGCGACCCGATTGAGTGAATCCATCCCTAAGTCGAGCTCAAAATGGTCATCCCCATGAGCCGTTTTTTCACTCTCTTTTTCAATAAACTGTTTCAGTAATTGATATGTTTCGCTCCGATTTTCTTCTTTTTCTTCTCTTTTTTGATTAGAAATATTAGGGGGGAGGTAATTCAGTAGCAGGTGGCGCTGTATTTTGCCCAATCGGGTTCTGGGTAACTCCCGGGAAATGATGTGGAACTGTTTGATCTTTTTGTAGGACATAGCTCCTTTATTGAATTGAGCAAACTCCTCCCTCAAAAGAGCCTCAGCTGTTTGTCCGGTGTGTAATCGGACATAATCCATGTTGGGAACAACAAGGGCTTGCAGCATATCATCCATAAGGATAACCGCTATCTCTTTGATTACTTTGGATTTTTCCAAAATCTCAAATTCCAACTCTACCGGATTGATATTTTTTCCATTGGAAGTAACCAGAATCTCCTTGATTCTTCCGGTTATTTTGAGTCCATTCTTGTCTAAGATGCCCAAATCTCCGGTATGAAGCCAACCATCCTTCAAAACTTCAGCAGTCTCTTCAGGACGATTATAATAACCCAACATAACATTGGGTCCTTTAACCAAAATCTCCCCTTCATCAGAAAAGGTAAGCTCTAATCCGTGTAGCAATTCTCCGGAGTACCCGATTTTATCCCGATTTGGACGAGTAAAGCTGATCATCGGTGCGCATTCTGTCATCCCATAACCTGTGAGGACGGAAAATCCTAAAGTTTTATAAATTTGAGCCACTTCATCCGAAAGTGCAGCACCTCCGCAAACCAGATGTTCGATATATCCCCCCATTTTTTGATGCACTGCTTTGAATAATTTTTTGGACAGAGTTCTGCTTCCAATAGCTCCTGCCAACTTGTACATCAATTTAGCAATAGTGGAACTGTTGATTTTGTTCATGATTCCCTTCGCCAGTGCTTCATACAGTTTGGGAACCCCAACAATAAACCCGATTTTTCCCTCCTTCAGGGTTTTCATAATCGATTCAGCATTCAGTCCTTCAGCGATATAGACAGTAGCTCCTACATACATCGGTGCAAGTAGCGTTCCGATAAAGGGAAAACTGTGATGCAATGGCAATAAAACCATCATATTGATGTCCGGTTTATAAATGGGGACATCTTCACTTACCGCTCTGATATTGTAGAGTATATTTTGATAACTGAGCATCACTCCTTTAGGAGTTCCGGTTGTACCCGAAGTGTATATGATTGCTAACAGCTGACGCTCATCTTTGATCGGAAAGATCGGAGTCTCTGTCGAAGAGGGATCCACTTCCGGGATATCTTCAGCTGAGTATATGCTGTATTCATAAGTGGTAACTGTGGAGAGTGCGTTGAATAAAGTTCCCCCCTTATTTTTTGAAATAAAAAAAATATCAGGCTTACAATCTTCAATAATAAAAGCAAGCTCCTTTTCGGTAGAGGTAACATCTACAGGAACTACCGCAGCGTCACAAAGAAGCGCTCCATAAGTGGCGAAAAAATATTCGGGAGAATTATCAGCAAAAATGAGAACCTTTTTAGGTTGCACCCCATTTTTTCTAAAGTACTGACTATATTGATGTGCATTTTGTAAAACTTGAGTAAAGGAGTAGCTCCTGTTTTTGTACACAATCGCTTGTTTATCACTAGGTTGTATGAGCATATGAAATAAAAAAAGTTCGTGGCAAAGATACACGAACTTTTTGAAATAGATTAATATATTATGTTACAGTTTCCATCCGATTGTTCCGACAATAGATTGAGATTTAAATTGTTGCTCTACCGGATTTACAAATTCGTGGTTATATAACCAGTATTTTTGTGATTGGTTACTAATAACGAAAGCAAAGTCAGCAAAAAAGACTTTCCCTCTAAATCCTACTCCTATGGATCCGGTGGTAAAAGAACCATCATTGATGTTGTTTTTGTAGGGCGATGAAGTGTATGAAAATCCACCGCGAACCAGGAAGTTTTCTACCAAATAAACCTCTGCTCCCAAGCGAATTGAGTGTGTTCCTTGATAGCTCTCTTTGATGTTTTTATTTTCTTCTTTAAAAGTATAACTATTTGAGCCCCAGCTACCCATTTCCATAGTGGAGTAATCAGTGTACTCATATTCGGCACTGACAAAACCTCTGCTTAGGATTAAAAATGCCATGTTACCCATGTAACGCATGGGGGTAATTAGTTGGTAGTTATAGTCATTGGTATAGTTAACAACAACATTGGAAGTATCCAGTTTAGCAACCATCTCTCTTTCCAACACATCGTGGATGTTTCTATATAGAGTTGGGGTGTGAATAGCTGCTCCAACTCTTAAAAATGACACAGGCTGGTAAAGTAATCCCAATTTTAAATTAACTCCGGTTGAGCTGACATCGAGGCGGTCATTAACGTAGAAAGACTGAATTTGGTCTGCTACATTGAGATCGTCACTTTCTTTGTATTTTCTTTCTTCGAGATAGGATAAAAATGGAACCCCTAAAGTGGCACCCAAATACAACTTATCATCATAGTTACCTCCAAAAGAAAAGCTCAACTCATTGACCCTTCCACTGGTATATACTGTGCTGCTTTGAAGAAAATCTTTGCCTGCATGAGGTGCAATATATTCGGTATTATCCGCTGTGTTATGAACAGGATCAATCAAATATGCCTGATATGCAAAGTATTGTTCCCTAGGGAAATTATCATATAATAATCCATTGGCACGCGACGCAAAATCTAGAGCCATAGTACTTCCGTTGCTTCTTCCTTCAATGGAGAACTTGTTGCCAAAATTCATGATTTGGTTAAACCCAATCCCAAATTGAGTTCTTTTCCATTTGCTCTCTCCGGGATTTTTGATGGAGAATACAGCACCGAAGTGTGAAAAATTACTCTTAAAAAGAGTTGAAGGGGTGTACTCTTCATTATATCTACTGTCTGAGCGGTAGATTGAGAAAGAGAGTGGCGTAAAAGAGATTTCATTCTTTTTAAATAAACCAATGGAAGCAGGGTTGGTACTCAATGCAGAGAAATCAGCTCCAACAGCACCAAATGCACCACCGGCACCTAAAAAACGAGCTGTTCCACCCCATCTGTATTGCGAAAACCGTAAGGCATCTACTTCGTTTTGCCCAAATGTGTACGAAGTGAGTAGCCCTATCGATAAAATGATTAATAGTTGTTTAATTTTCATGATTTGTTATGCTAATAGTTTTTTAAATATTGTATTATCTGCGAGAACCTGAAGAACTTCCTCTGCTACTGCTACCGGATGAACTAGAACTACCTCTACTGCTGCTTGAAGTACCGGAACTACTTCTACTGCTACTACTGCTGCTGTTATTATAACTCCTGTTGGATGAGGATGAAGAGCGGTTGTTATAGGAAGGGGTAGAACTACTACTACTGTTTGAGCTTCGTGGAGTATAGTTTTGTCTGTTATTGTTTTGTTGTCTATTCTGTGGAGTATAGTTTTGTCTA
>JGI24712J26585_10004813_pt1 | contig 10150 bp, 8 predicted proteins | sample BioPla3DNA2_FD_26585 | JGI IMG/M metagenome (IMG submission 26585)
TGGANGAGCAGATCCGGCAAGACTTATGAATATATAATTTGTGAAAGGTCTTTAGGTGATATCGATAATAGTGTCTCAAAGTTTGAAATGAAGTAGATAATGAAGAATAGCGGACAAGCAGCGGTATCTTATACCGTATTTTTTAAATATAACTGTTTATAGGGGGAGATTTTATGAAGAAACTTGCTAAAGTAATTTTTATTATTCTTTGTATCTATAGTATCATTTCAACTGCTTTTTTTTATATATAATTAAGAACCGTGAATTACCAACCGATACAAAACAAATAACACCTGATTTTATTGAGCCAAGTGAAATTATAGTTAAAAATGCACAAGAGCTTTTTAATGCTTTAAAATCAAATACGAAAATACTGCTTAGACTAGGTACATATAATTTGGATGATATCATGAGTGAAGTGGTTATTGAAAATATTGAGAATTTAACTATTGAAGGGGTGGGGGAGATACCTGTTGATTTACAAATAGAAGACCCACATGTAATTGTTATTTTAAAATAAAAGCTTCAAGCGAAGTAAAATCTCCACCTGAAGCTCTAATGCTACAACACAAACTCTCTTTAAAACAGGTTTGTGTTTTTTTATTCCTTTTCTGTAACTACTCCCACATATAAAAACCCGCTGATATAATCCTGTGAGTAGGAGTATTCAGGTTTAAAGTAAAATTTTGAGTTAATACAGGGTTCGTAATTTTGAGAAAATACTGCACTTACAATAATGCCGTCAATAGTTCCGTCTTTTTTTATTCCCGCACCTATTATTTCAATATCTTCTACGGAAAAGAAAATAGATTCTTCCATAGAGTTGATTACTTCCAAAAAGTAACTATTCATTTCAATATAGGCTTCAATCTCTTCTTCTATACATGTATCATGAAGTATATACTCAAAATCCCAGCCGTAATTCTCAGAGCCAAAATCCATAATACTTCTAAGTGCGAAATAAATATCATTGTGCAAACTGTTTTCATCGTAGTACTTGCTTGAAATCAGATCATATATTGTTTGTATGTTAGAGGTATATACCGATTCATAGGATATGGGTCTATTGGAATTAGCAAACTCATATTTTGAAGATAAAAGTTGTTGATTCGAAGAATCGATTTGATTATCGGGGAAAACAGGAGCGTAACCTGTATTACTTAAGGGAACTGCCTTTAGTTGATTAAAGGATAGATGTTTTATTTCATCATAAATAGGTATTATATAAGATGAAGGAATGGCAAAGTTTAAATTTGCTTCTCCCAAACCTCCGGTTGTAATACCGATTAAATTTCCGGAGCTATCGAATAAGGCTCCTCCAGAGTTACCAAAAGTAATGGGAATAGATATTTGTATAAAACTAACTCCGTCCACCACCCAAAAATTAGATAATATTCCGGTGGATACTGTATTAAAATGTCCTAAAGGAGATCCAATAGCAACTGCCATACTGCCTTTGTCAGACTCACGTACTTCAGCAATAGTTACCGGCTCAATACCAATTTCTTTTACCAGTTTTAATACGGCAAAATCAACATGAGGGTCAGAGAATAAAACTCCTTCCACACCAATCTCAGTTCCATCCAAAAGGCGAATCCGGGCACGTTTTGCTCCTTCAATTACGTGGTAATTGGTAGCAATCACACCATCCTTTATAAAGAATCCACTTCCTTGACCGCCGCCCTCATCCGATTCAACATGTACAGAAACAACTTTATGATCATTTTCAGCAACAATATCCTTTACAGACATCATGGCGTTCTCATTAAGCGGATCAGGCAGATAGTTTTCAATGGTATCTACGGTGTCTAAATCATCTATTCCAGCAATTTTTTGGTAGGAAGACTCGATATTTTTGTTTCTTTTTTTCAGTTCATCTTCAAAGATTCCTTCCATATATAAATATTTCAACCCGCCATCGGGGGTTTCAAGTATTTCTGTATTACTATATAATAGTGATTCTTCCGACCGGCTTTCATGATCTGCACAACATGTAAAATTTACTTGAAGAAGATATACTATACCATATTCTTTTTTATTTTTAGCTATAATAGATACTTCCTCAAAATCAATTATATCTAAGCTCGTAACAACCGAAGATACATCTTTATGTATAGGTTTTATATCATATTCCGCTCCTTTGTATCCATAGATATCATAGAATTCAGATAGGGATTTTGAACTAGATAACTTTAAAATAGCAGTTTTGGTAAAGTCAATAATTTCTTCATCAGTAAATTTACTTTCTTCTATGCCGGAATCTTTACCGCCAAATACACTTATTTTATTATTGATAGGATCTGCAAGTGGATTTTTTGGTGAAAAGAAGAGGGATTTTGTTAGTATGAATACGATTGACAACATTATAATTCCACCTAAGATGCTTGCACCGACTAAAATTTTAGTTTTGCTTTTTTTGGTGGGTTTATCTTGATTTACAGAAGGAATATTTAAGTTATTTTGAAATTGAGGATTAACCGGTCTGATTCCTTCATTTGAAAACACAGGTTGTTGAGTTTGATTGTTTTGGTAATATCCTGCATTGTTAATTGCAGCATTTTGACCTATATTAATTGTGTTAGGATTTATTTGATTGTGAGGTGGAAAATTTTGATTTCCTTGAAATTGAGGATTAACCGGTCTGATTCCTTCATTTGAAAACACAGGTTGTTGAGTTTGATTGTTTTGGTAATATCCTGTATTGTTAATTGCAGCATTTTGACCCATATTACTTGTGTCAGGATTTATTTGATTGTGAGGTGGAAAATTTTGATTTCCTTGAAGTTGAGAATTAACCTCTTGGATTAATTCTTTTAAAGGAATTGTTTCTCGATTATAATTATTGGGAACATCTTTTATAATGTTTGCATTGTTTTTTTCCGGGAAAGGATCTTTTGATGTATCTTTAATAGTGCTAACATCATTATTGTTATACCCGGGAAGTTGTTGATATATTTTTCTTACAATATTTCCCAACCTGTCGATATTATCTTCTAGAGTGCCATTGGTTGCATCTAATTTATAAGGACTGCTCAAATAGTATTCAATTAATTTTGAGGGTTTTGTCGACTCAATTTTAAAAGGAATAATAAATTTATTCTGAGCTCCTGCTTTTTCCAACTCGTGAATTGTCTGTGGAGACGTATTGGAGTTTGAAGAATAGATAAAAACCATGACAGTAGATTTCTCGATGGCATCAATTATAGCTTCCGCATAGCTTTGGTCATCCAGAATATCATTAGATGGAATCCAACATTTTAATCCCTTTTGCTTTAGTCCCATATATACTTTTTCAGCAACAGCCCTGTCGCTTGGTGTATGACAAATATAAATCAATTTAATCACCCTTACTTTAAATTATTGTCTTACTAACGTTTTGAAAGCATAATTCTATGTTTTATTGAAAGCATAATTTTATGTTTTACAAGTTTGTTAGAATATTCTTATTATATTATATTGCATGATTGGTATAAATACAAGAAAAATGTATGTGTTTTACAAAAAAATTATTGATAAACAATAAAATTTTATTGAAATCAGGAAGAGAATTGTTTATACTATAATAATATACTGTTGCATCTTCTATTATTTCAGGTGCATATGGAGTTAAAATAATTTTTTATCCTTCGATCCTTACAATTATTTTGGTTATGGTATTTATAATTGCCGATTTGTTTTTAATAATACTGTCGGAGGTTTTTCGGCAGGCTTTAATTGTAAAACAAGAAAATGATCTTACGATATAGAGGAGGCAGCTTATGGCTATAGGGGTGAATTTAGACGTTATGATGGCTAAGAGAAAGATGAGTCTGTCGGAGCTCTCATCAAAAGTTGGCATTACATTAGCCAATCTATCTATACTAAAAACGGGTAAAGCAAGGGCAATTCGCTTTTCAACCCTTGAGGCGATATGTGAGGCTCTGGATTGTCAACCGGGTGATATTTTGGAATATGTTCCAAACAAAGAAAAGTCAAAAAGGAAAAAACAAAGGGGGAATGATTTGTGAAGGAATTAAATGTAACGAACAGCGAAATAAGTAGTGCCGGTAATGAAAATGAGGAAGTTGCGACCAGCATTAAAAAAGTGCTTAGGCATAGGAAGAGAAGACTTGCGTCAAAAAACGATTGGCAGTCCTTTAACCAAGAAGCCATCCGCTTCTATAAGCGGTGGTAGTTCACTGCATGATTCCATAAGGACTATATTGAATTAATATGGATTTATAGCACAAAAAATTGTATAATAAATGTTGCGTTTAATAAAGTTAATTATAATAAGATTTATGTTGGAGGTTGAATACTTTGAAAAACACTTATGAAAGTCCTTTAAACTCAAGATATGCAAGCAGGGAGATGCAGGAGCTTTTTTCTCCGGATATGAAGTTTAGAACATGGAGAAGGCTCTGGATTGCCCTTGCCGAAGCGGAGAAAGAATTGGGACTTAATATTACCGATGAACAGATTAATGAACTTAAAAAATATAAGGATGATATAAATTATGATGTGGCAGAGGAAAAGGAGAAAGAATTCCGTCATGATGTAATGGCTCATATACATGCTTATGGTGAGCAGTGTCCCAATGCCAGGGCTATAATTCATCTTGGAGCAACATCCTGTTATGTTGGTGACAATACCGATATTATAATTATGACTGAGGCACTAAAGCTTTTAAAAAAGAAACTTTTAGCTGTGATAGCCGGACTGGCGGATTTTGCTTTAAAATACAAAGATCTTCCTACATTGGGTTTTACCCACTACCAACCGGCTCAGCTTGTCACAGTTGGAAAAAGAGCTACCCTATGGATTCAGGATCTTTTGATAGACCTTGAGGATCTTGACCATGTGCTTTTGAACATGAAACTGTTAGGCTCTAAAGGGACTACCGGTACACAGGCCAGTTTCTTAAATCTGTTTGGCAATGACCATGAAAAGGTTCAAAAACTCGATAAACTTATTGCAAAGAAGATGGGTTTTGATAATGTGTTCCCCGTATCGGGACAAACCTATACCCGAAAGCTTGACAGCCGTGTTCTTAACGTTCTTAGCGGCATTGCACAGAGTGCTTACAAATTTGGCAATGACTTAAGGCTATTGCAAAGCATGAAGGAAGTTGAAGAACCCTTTGAGAAGACTCAAATCGGTTCGTCAGCAATGGCATACAAGAGAAATCCGATGAGATCCGAGCGTATATGTGCTTTAGCAAGATATGTTATAGTCAATGCACTAAACCCTGCCATTACAGCATCGACCCAGTGGTTTGAAAGAACCCTCGATGACTCGGCAAATAAACGTATTAGCATCCCCGAAGGATTCCTTGCGGTGGATGCCATACTGGGCATATACATCAATATAACCGATGGCTTGGTGGTCTACCCTAAGGTTATTGAAAAGCATATTTTAGACGAGCTTCCCTTTATGGCAACGGAAAACATAATGATGGAAGCAGTCAAACGCGGAGGAGACAGGCAGGAGCTTCATGAGCGTATCCGGGTTCATTCCATGGAAGCAGCAAAACAAGTTAAGGTAGAAGGTAAAAATAACGATCTTATTAATAGAATAGCTGCCGACAAAATGTTTGGACTTGATATGGAAGAGCTTAAGGCAGTGCTTTCTCCTATAAACTATGTGGGAAGATCACCGCAGCAAGTGGAGGAGTTTATTGATGAGCATGTGAAGCCTGTTCTTGAAAAAAACAAAGTGGAAAATATAGAGGTTGAGTTAAGGGTGTAATATGTGTTTATTTTAAATTACAGGTGGAGGAGTTTATTGATGAGCATATGAAGCCTGTTCTTGAAAAAAACTATGTATTTATTTTAAATTAGTGGATACAGGAGGAAACGGCTGTGATTAATAAATATAGTAATGAACCTTTATACTCTCAACTTAAAAATATAATTATAGAAAAAATCGAAAAGGGTGAATATCCGTCCGGTTCCAAAATACCATCGGAACAGGAGTTATGTGATTTTTATGACATCAGCCGTCCTACAGTCAGACAGGCCATAAGTGAATTGACAAACAGCGGTTATTTATATAAGGAAAAGGGTAAAGGGACATTTGTTTCAAATCCCAAGACAGTGGTTAATGCCAAGTCATATACAGGCTTTACGGATTCAATTCTTGACAACGATATGACCGATGAACGGAAGATTATATCCATAGAGACATTGACCAACAGAGACCTGCGGTTGCTTGATGAGGTATTCTCTATCGGAAGTAATCAAGTTGTTGATTTTGCATGTTTTAGCTATACAGGCAGAATCAATGATGACTTGATTTCACTGAATACCTCATATATACCGATAAATCTTTTTCCCAATATTATAGAGGATGTAAAAAATGAAAAACCCTCTTTCGATATTTTGAGAGGTAAATATCCGCTCTTACCGGCAAGAACCAAAAGCACCCTTGAGGTGGTATATACAGAGCAGTTTGAAGCACAGTATCTGATGGTTCCACCGGGACAGGCTCTTGTGAAAATATCCAATATAATTTACTCAAAGAGCGGCCAGGTAGTAGAGTATGTAATATCAAATTATAGGGCAGACAGGTGCAAATTGTTATTTGAAAACAGTAAGTAATTCCGTGTGCATATCATCATGTTCGTAATTATTAATCGAAGGAACTTTATGAAGTAAGGTGTAGAGCCTGTTAATACGCTAGGGAAAGGGAAAGCATCCATTCTGGTGAAATGAGTTTTGCCCGAACCCACGGAGTATTAAAAGGCTCTAACTTACAAAACTTAAGCTTCCGAAATATTTCCCTTTATTTTATCCTAATTCCCCAGATCTGCTGACCCCGGGTTCCGACCACAATCATATCCTCAAATATGGCAGGGGAGGCTTCAATATTTGCCTGCAGGGGTATTTTATCCAGAATCTTTCCGCTTATGCCTTCTATGAGGTACATATACCCACCGGAATCGCATTGGATGATATAGGACTTGCCTTCAGGTGTATACACAGCTACAGGAGAGCTCCAACTGTAAAAGTCCGATTCTATAGTCCATACCTCGTCTCCAGTGGTTTTGTCAAAGGCAATGAGCTTTCCGCCGCTGGTTTTATATGACAGGGCTATATTAAATATAACGAGATTTTCGATGTCGTTTTTTCCGATAACAGGTGATGCCATTGCACCCCCATTATTTACGGAATATCTGCATTTATAATCTTTCTGCCATATGAGTTCTCCCGTCAAGGCATTTATTTTTCTAACGTAGCTGTAGCCGTTGTTTCCCTGAAGATCAACCTCGTTGGCAATATACAGGTATACTTCCAAATCCCCCAAATCTTCAATTACCCCGGTACTATCTGTATCATCGTTTATATTTCTTACCCATACAGGGGACAGTGTTTTTAAATCAATGCACTGTAGGGTACCGCTGTTGTCGGCAAAGTAAGCTAAATTCTTGTAAACAGCAATGGAGTTTTCTGTTCCAAGCCGGCTGTTTACCGGAGATGTATATCTGTACTTTGTGATATCTGGATTTATGGAAATACTACCTTCCAAAGGTTTGTAATCGGTGTTTAGCTTTATTGAGTACAGAATTCCGTTTTCACCGCATTCAAACAGGGTGTCGGTTTCCTCGTCTACAACAGGAGAAGAATCAAAAGCACCCCAATATCTGAAACAATCGTTATCAATACCGTTTATAAAGTGAAGAAGCTTCTGATCTAAAAGGCTGTATATTCGAAATCCAATCGGAACTTTTTTGCCCCATGCCTCATCCACACCCTGGCCGGAATACAGCAGGGGATAGCCCCTTGGATCCACGGAGACACTTCCTTTAAGCGGTGCACCCACATTGATTGGATTTCTAGTGTTCGTGCCGTCGTCAAGATCCAGAAAATATATTTTTCCGTCTAAGGTTGCATAAATTACCTCTTTGAGGTCTTTTTTATTCTTCTTTTCCGAAAATATATTCATAGCTTTTTTAAGATTTTCATCCCATTTTATAATCGCTGGCTGACCATTCCATCCCACTCCTGTCCAGGAATCTATGTAACCAATCCCGATGCTCCAGACTTTTTCGAGTTTTTCTTCTTTAACATCAACAAATCCATAGCTTGCAGAGTCGCGATAATTGTTGCCTCTAAAGGTGGTTATTCCCTCTATTTTGTTGTATTCATCGGATTTTTTTAAGCTTACAACTTCATCCCGTATATAGTTTTCAAGTTTTTTTGAATCCTTGAGAATTTCCCATTTAAAATTGTGGTTTGAGGGAAGACACTCCGAGACTATATCTAGTTCCTCCGGCAGTATTTCATTGACTTCATCTGCTGCTTCGACCTTGGGGGGAGTGCTGGTTACACTGATATCTGCACTTGGGCTTGGGGAGATTGATGGTGAATTTTGTTTGGCAAAACGATTCTCAAAAATCATATACCCCGGTATTAGAAAGATCAGTATTATTATGTTTAAAATGAGCAATGCTTTAGAAAATTTCATGTATCTCATATCCCTTCATCCTCAAAGTATTTATAATAATATTAAACCATAACAGAAAGATTTTAAATATATTTCTCAAAATTTCTCAAGAATTTCTATATAAACATCATATCATACCAGCGAACCAATAGGGGCGAAGAAAAATATTTTTTAAATTTAAGTTTAGCAGTTAAACAGTGGCACATAAAATCAATTCACTTTTTTAGACGATAAAAAAAGATGTAAAGAGGTGATTCCTCCTTACATCTTTTTTAATAAGTACAAACTTAATCTTGGTATCTGAATCCTCCGAATCCTCCACATAGGCAGCAGAAGATAATTATTAATATAATTATCCATATAAAATCATTTCCGGAGCCACAGTTAAATCCATATCTTTCGGCCATTAAAAAACCTCCTTCATCATTATGAGATGAATTCTTTCATTAGACTTGTTTATCCCTTGCAATCAAATCCAACTCCGTTGCAGCACCAGAAGAGCAACAAGAATAGAATGATAAACCAAAGGACGGTATCGTTGTCAAATGCACTACCAAAAAACCCTTTTCCCGACATGATATACAATTCCTCCTTGCAATTTTAAAATAGCACTTAATCTAATAACATATTATTAACCATGACTCAAATGTGTTACATTTTTATGGGATTTTATTTAGATAAATAAACAAGCTCTTTTCATTGTACTTAATATATGATATGCTTTTTTTAGTTTAGGGACAGGTGTTTTTCCTTTTATAAAAAAGAGATGGTGTACGATATTAACTGGTTTTGGCTGTTACAGTTGTTCTTATTTCTGATCTCTTTTGAGGGATGCAAGGCATGGTAAAATTTACAAAAGTGAACCTTGGGGTTTTGTGACAGCAAGAAAGAATGAAGTTAAGGGATTTTTTAAAGAGGTGTTTGTATGCCTGAGATATTTGGAGTAAAAATAATACAGGATCTTTGCATCAACAGGTTCGAAGAACTGTTGAATTATTTGCCCGATGACAAGGTGCTTAAAATAAAAAAATTCAGAAGGTATGAGGATTCATTGCGGGCTTTAACAGCACAGATACTAATTAGAACGATTGCATGCTCTAAACTTAACAAAGATAAAAGATTGATAAAGTTTGCAGCGGGACCTAATGGAAAACCTTACATTGATAATGAGGATAATTTTCACTTCAATATATCCCATTCGGGAGACTGGGTTGTATGTGCAGTTAGCTATAGACCTGTTGGCATTGATGTGGAGAGAATAAAAGAAATAGATTTTGCTATCGCAAAGAGATTTTTTTCCAAGGAAGAGGCGAAGGATCTTTTTTCAAAAGAAGGGGAGGAGGAGAAGAAAGACTATTTTTTTAAATTATGGACATTAAAAGAAAGCTATATAAAGGCAGATGGAAGAGGACTTTCTCTGCCGCTTGATTCTTTTTCTTTTAAAATAAAAAAAAACAAAATATTTTTTACAAGCCAAAATGAGCTGAAGGACTGTTTTTTTAAGATATATGATATTGATAATGAGTACAAAGTTTCTGTGTGTTCGTTGGAATGTGAATTTCCAGAGAATATAACCATAAAAAAAATCGATGGTTTAATTAATGAATTTTTGCTAAAATGATACTCCACGGTGAAATCATGAAGGAAGATTAAGCCATGGCATAAATTACAGATAAACTTTATTGAGCCTTTGTAGTAAGATGTTACCCATAGATAATGAAAAGTG
>JGI24712J26585_10004815_pt1 | contig 10148 bp, 8 predicted proteins | sample BioPla3DNA2_FD_26585 | JGI IMG/M metagenome (IMG submission 26585)
ATTCAGTGTTGATAGTTTACGTTATATGTGGGGGTTTGGATGGAAATTGATGCTTAGTGGTTTCCTGGATCGTTTATGGGCTCAGTTGTATCAGACTGTTGTTGGGAAGTGCTATTCTCCAGCTACTTTGGGACAATATACTCGAGCTGAACAGTATGCCAGTATTTTTTCGAGTAATATTACAACGATTGTTCAGCGTGTTAGCTATCCAGTATTATCATCAGTTCAAGATAATAAAGAAAGGATGATTAGTGGATATAGAAGAATCATTAAAACTACGATGTTTATTACTGCAGTGATAATGATTTCAATGGGAGCTATTTCTGAGCCTCTAATTTATTGCTTAATCGGGCCTCAATGGCATCAAGCGGCGACTTTTTTGCCATTCATTTGTCTTAGTATGGTGCTATATCCTTTACATGCTATCAATCTTAATATGTTACAAGTTCAGGGTCGTACCGATATTTTTCTTTATTTAGAGATAGTAAAAAAGGGGTTGGCTATTGGGCCGCTGTGTATTGGTATATTCGTCAATATTTATTGTATGCTTATATGTAGCGTTATTTTTGGTTTTATTTGTTTTTTTCTAAACAGTTACTATACAGGAAGGTTGTTGGGCTACTCTTCTTGGGCTCAACTGAAAGATATAGTTCCTGGATTTGGAATAGCTTTTAGCGTTGCGCTCTCTGTTTATTTTTTAAAATATCTGCCGTTGAGTTATTGGATTGTTTTACCAATGCAGTTTTTTGTGGGTGCCATTGTGTTTTTTTCTTTATGTGAATGGTTAAAATTACCAGAATATATGGAAGTAAAAGGAATATTTGTTGAGTATTTAAAAAAAATGAAGATTGGAAAGTTCTAAGTTTATGAAGAAACAATATCCATACACAGTCGCGACAATATGTTGGACCTATAACCAAATAAAGTATATTGAAGATACTTTGGCGGGATTTGTAAATCAGCAAACCAGTTTCCCTGTAGTTTATATCATTGTTGATGATGCAAGTACAGATGGAGAACGCGATTTCTTAAAAAATTGGGCGAATCGGAATCTACATTCAGATAATGAAGCAGAGTTTTGTCGACAAACATATTATGGCGAATTAGTATATGGGCGTCATAATGATAGCTCAAATGCTTTTTTTGCGATACTTTTGCTTGCGGAGAATCATTATCAAACAGGAAAAGGGAACCTTAAACTCAATTATATTGATGAATGGATTGAAAATGCAAAATATATATGCATTTGTGAAGGTGATGACTATTGGATAGATCCTTCAAAAACACAAAAACAAGTTTTATATCTTGAAGAAAACAAAGAATATGGGATGGTCCATTCTAACTTTCGAGTAATAAATAATAATGGATACGAAATTGGAAATACTTTAGAGAGAGATAATTATCTTAAGAAGTATGAAGGCCTGGTTTATGAGCAAATTCTAGTAAAGTTATGTATTAAAGCCTTAACATTTTGCATAAGAGCTGAATTTTGGCCCAAAAAAGCCATTTCCGATGAAATATTTGATGGGGATAAATATATAGTCATGAATGTGGCAACAAAGTCTAAGATTCATTATATGCCAGATGTTGTAGGCGTATATAGATCGTTATCTCACTCTGCAAGCCACTCTTCGAATTTTATGATAGCTGATCCTTTTAAAAGATCTTTACAGCGTTTAGATGAGTATTATATGGAGATTATCCCTAAGATCTCGAGAAAGACAAGAATGCTTCTCAGATATAAATGGGGTGTGTATGATTTAGTTTATAAAATTGCGAGTAATGATTTCTCTATTAAAGAAATCCCATCATTGATACCAACGTTACCATATTTAAAGATGAAAGAATATAAGTTTGTTATAATATACTTGTTAGCACATAATAAACTCATTTTTAGTTATCTTCATAATAAACTCATTAAAAAGAGTTATTATAACCTTTAAAAAATGTCTATCACTTCAACCAAACCATATTCATGGTTAGATAGATGATTTTACGATAGTCTCGGTGTATCGCTTTTTTTTCAACATTCAAGTTTGTAATACTATCTAGGAAATCATTAAAAAGGTCTTTGAGTATCATGTGTCGTCTATTTCAAATGCTGCTAAATACTTTGATAATCTCGTAAAAGTGTCAAATGTATCAAAAGTGTCACGAAAGACAGCAATCCTAGATGGTATTTATAAGCAAATAGAAGTTGGGTGTATGATAGAATAGCTAAGTTAACTATTAAATCTCCTATTATATGGAGGATAGAATTATTTCTTTATATATGGAAAAGTTTAATTTGAAGTTCTTTCTTCGTTTCTATTGAGTATTGAAAAGAGCGTTTATTTATGATAGCAGATAATATGTGCGTAAAATCTGATAGCCCATTCCAGAAGTTTGTCACTTGGGTACTAGTCTTGTCTCCTATTTTGCAGACATACGGATGGGGAAAATATGATTTTGCTTTTATTGTCACAATAATGGCTGGTTTATTGGCTATTATACGTAAGGAATGCAAGTTTAGAGAATTACCTAAGTACTTGTTAGGCTATTTGTTGTATTGGTTAGTGGTGCATGCAATTTCATCTACTTCGCTCTTTAGTGTGATATCCTTAGGAACTTTAAAAACCATAATTGTATTTAGCACTTTTTTTAGTATTATATCCTTACCGCTTTTGACTAAGTATTATAGTATAGTAGTAAAAATATGTATTGTTTTCTTCATTTTACAGCTAATAGTAAAATACACAACTGGAATTAATATACCAGGCGTATTTTCTTTCTTGCCCATGGCGAATAATTATGATGCTGCTGATTACTTCGCAGTGGCAGCTACGGCAGAAAGAGTTAGTTCATTTTTTAGTGAACCTGCTATATTTGCTCAATATTTAGTTCCTTATTTGTGTCTTACCCTCTTTGATAATAGTCTCCTACGAAGAAAAAAAGTAGTGAATTCATTATTTTTGATAGCGATATTTTTATTGTTACAATCTGGTAATGCTTTGTTTGGTGTCGTTGTTTGCTTACTATTGTTTTTTCTTTTTAGGATGCAAGGGGGATTTCATAAAAAGATACAAACCTTAATATTTGTTTTTGTGTTCCTACTTGGAGGGAGTTATGTTGTTAAGACAGAGATGGGAGAAAAACTATTATCAAGAAAAGATGAAATTAGCATCAATAGTATTGATAATTTAGGCTATGCATCATCTGGTTTTGAGAGAGTATTCAGAGGTTATTATGTTTATGGTGGTTATTCTACATTCTGTAAAATTGTAGGGAATGATAATCCTGAATACAAAAGATCTGCAGCGATGGGCTCTATTATTAGTCAGTTCTTTTCCGAAGAAAAGCAAGACTATTTGTATTGCAATACTTTCCAAATGGTATTGCTTAATACGGGAGTAATAGGGATTATTATTATGTTTTTTGTGTTTAGGGGTATTTGGCAAAAAACTAATTATTGCGGAAAAGATTTATTGTTGACTTTTTTTGCTTTCAGTTTATTTTCAGCATCGTATTTTTCAGAAATAATGTGTCTCTATATGTTGTTACCGGCACTTATGGGTCGATGTCAATCGCATTATGAATAAATATTGAGTACATCATGGATAATAAAGCTTTCATTTATATCAATTATAGCAATATAGTAGTTCTTCAAAGTTATTTAGATGTTGTTAGGGACGCATTAGAAAGGTCTGGCTATAACTGTGTCTATACAAAGAGTCTGGATGGAGTTACTAAAATGGATTTAATTGTCTTTCCAATGGGTATAGATGCCTTTAAGTATTATTTCAAAGGCTACCACAATTATATATTGTGGCAGCAGGGGGCAACTGCGGATGAGTCATTTATGAGGAATCATAGTAAACCCAGGTACTGGATACTGAATAAGATGGATCTTTTTGCTATGAAAAAAGCCAGAGCAATTCTTTATGTATCCCAATACATGAGGGATTATTATGAAAAACTGGGGAAATGCTCGTTTACCAATAAATCATACCTTATGCCTTGTTTTAACGAGGTATATGACAGAACTGTATTTGATTTAAAAGATTATTCGAAGAAGGTGTTTACTTATGTAGGTTCCTTAGACTTATGGCAATGTTTTGAGCAGACTGTAGATATATACAAAAGGATAGAGGGCAAACTACAGGACTGTTTCTTTAAAGTTCTAACTTTTGATGAGGAAAAGGGTAAAAGAATCCTTGAAGAAAAGGGAGTCAAGAACTTTTCCGTGAAAAGAGTTCCAAAGGAAGAGGTGAAACAAGAATTGTTAGAGGCCAACTATGGATTCATTATACGCGAGGACAGCATTGTTAATAGGGTTGCAACTCCGACGAAGTTCTCTTCTTATCTTTCATCTGGCGTTATACCTATTTTTAGTAAGTGTTTGACGGATTTTACTCAAGAATCGTCGAAAATGAAATATGCTCTTCCCTTGGATGAAGATATTGATGTGACATCATTGCTTGATTTTGTTAACCAAGAGATTAAAAAAGAAGAGATTTCAAAGGAGTATGAAAGACTATTCTCGGAGTATTACTCCCCAGAACATCATACTAAACAACTCACATTGCTCTTTAATAAGTTAGGCATTGGTGGAAATAGATAATGAATCGGCAATGAAGTATAAAGTTGGAATTATAGGACATTTTGGATTTGGTTTAGATTTGGCAAATGGTCAAACGATCAAAACTAAGATTGTTTCAAATGTCATTAAGGAGGCGGTCAATGGAGACGTGTGTTTTGTTGATGCCCATGGTGGCATTAAAGCTGTCGTCCCCGTCATTTGGGGGTGTATAAAACTTTTGAGAAACTGCAAACATGTTTTTATTTTTCTAACAGAAAATGGATTGAAGGTTGCAGTTCCGGTTTTAGGTGTGGTAAATAAAATATTTCACCGAAAACTACATTATAACGTAATAGGCGGCTGGCTCCCAGCATTCCTTAAAAAGAACGATTGGTTAAATCATCATCTAAAACAATTTGATTATATCTATGTGGAGACTAATACGATGCATTCCGCATTGGCTAAATTGGGATTGAATAACTGTATTACGATTCCAAACTGTAAGAAACTTCAAATAGTCAAAGAAAATGAATTGACAGTTTGCAATGATAAGCCTTTTAAATTATGTACTTTTTCAAGAGTGATGAAAGAAAAGGGTATTGAGGATATTGTGAATGTAGTAAGGACTATTAATACAGAAGCCGGGAAAGTAGTTTATTCATTAGATATCTATGGCCAAATTGATAATGGACAAAAGGAATGGTTTAGTGAGTTGTCCAAGTCCTTTCCAGAATATATACAATATGGTGGCGTTATAGAATTTGATAAGAGTGTTGATGTTTTAAAGGGCTATTTTGCTCTCGTATTTCCAACACGTTTCTATACTGAAGGTGTACCAGGGACAATAGTTGATGCGTATGCTGCTGGTTTACCTGTAATATCTGCCAGGTGGGAAAGTTTCTCGGATGTAATTGAAGAAGGGAAAACTGGTATAGGTTATGAGTTTTGTGATACCAATGATTTGACACTTATCCTTGAAAAAGTAGCACGCTCTCCAGAGCTTATCAATAATATGAAAAGGAATTGTATTATGAAGTCTCAGGATTATACGCTTGAGAGATTAAAGAATGATCTATTACTATATATTAGATAACAATGAGCATCAACATTCATAAAATAGCAAAATGGACAAATATGCTTCGTGGTAAGAGCGTCTACCATGTTAATCAAGGGCCAGGTCTCATTTATTCGAAGGATGAGATCAAAGGTTATTATAATAATTTGACCGAGAAAGTTACGAGGTTTGGGTATTCAGACAACAGAATACCACAGACTATAGTTGATAGTGGGGAAACGATATATTTTTCTATAGCTATTTTCCAATATGGGTTAGGGGCATACGACTTGTACTTGCTCTCCGAGAAGAAAGATGCGACAATGCTACAAAAGGCAATTGCCTGTGCAGATTGGGCGATTGAGAACCAGCAGGAAGATGGTGCTTGGGTAACATTTGCGTATGAAACACCAGAATACCCGTATTCGGCGATGGCACAAGGCGAAGCCATTTCCTTATTATTGAGAGTATATCAGGAAACTAAAGATAATAAGTATTTGGAAGCAGCAAAGAAATCCAAGGATTTTATGCTTCTGTCCTTTGAAGAAGGTGGTCCTACTAAATATGAAGGTGATGATGTATATCTTTACGAATGCCCAAAAGATCCCTTGATTTTGAATGGATGGGTATTCTCAATTTGGGGATTAATGGACTATTGTAAGATGGTTGGCGATCCGGCAACGAATGATGTGCTTAACCGTACATTAAAAACACTTGAAAAGAGGTTGCCGGTATTTAATCTCCGTTATTGGAGTATGTACGAAGATGGGAAGCGTATTTGTAGCCCGTTTTATCACAAACTTCATATTGCTCAGTTGTCTGTTATGTTTGATCTGACAGGTAAAGACGTATATAAACATTTTGCAGATAAATGGCAGAAGTATCAAGATAATTGGTTCTATCGTAAATTGGCATTTGTTAAAAAGGCAAGTCAGAAAGTCATTGAATAATGAGAAAACTACTATTAATACTGATTGTTTTTCTAAATGGCTATTCACTGGATGGCTGGGCACAATCAGCCATGCCAGATAAGTTAGATATCAATTACTTGCTTAGTCAAAAGAAATATAGAAATATCCATCACGATAGTTTTTGCCGAGATGATAATTATAGTGAAATAGGAAATAATGCCTTACCGGAGCGTCCAACTGTACTGGCATATAAAACAATTGAGAAGGGCAAAATAAGAGTTGGTATTCAAAATCATTGTGCAACAAACTTTAATAAAACGGCAAATGATGGACGGTGTATTAAATATGTAAATACCGACAGGAATGTTTATCATATAACAGCCGTAAAACCTAAAGACTCTGATGGAGATGTGAAGGTGGCGTTCTGGATTAAGGATATAGATAACTTTTATTACGCCCAGTTAGATCGTAGTACTGTTTCTGTCTACAGATACTCAAAAGGAAAAGAAAGAAAAGTATATAAATCAAACAGAACAGGTGCTCGTTTAGAAGTCTCGGTAAAAAACCGTAATTATGAGATTATTGTTGACGGCTTGAAGGTATGTAAACGTAGATTAAAGGGAAGTGCGCAAGTGCCTACAAAGTGCGGTTTATATTTTGATAATACTACGGCTAGTTGGGTTGATGATTTTATTGTGGACTATCCTGATACTTTTGAGGACGCAGACATTGATAGTTATGTAGAGCAAGATTTGGTTAAGAACCCTTCATTTGGTACATACTGTGCGGAGATAGGTGCAGGTACTGCCAATGATAAGATAACAAACGGAAGTAAAAAGTCATTTAGGTTTGAATTAAAGAAACCGTCTCAGGAACAAGTGGATAAAAACCGTGATAATGCGTTGCATTCTACCATTATGCTTGACGGAATAAAGACAAAAGGTGGTAATAACTTTTGTGCAAAAGCCGGCGGTAACAAACCCCTTGATAGTTTCGTGTTATCAGTAGATGTTTTTATTCCCGATACAGGTGATGAAAAATGGGAGTTAGATGAGTATTTTCAAGAGCTTATTATCCAAGAACATCACGTTGGTTATAATGTCCCTTTCTCACCAAGTATATCGATTAACATAAACAAGGGAAGATTGTTTCTGTCCACAATCTGGATGGAGCATATAGCGAGAGGTGAGACAGTTTATGATAACGATCTTCATTATAGGGGCGAGTATGTAGGCCGGATAAATAGTAATGAAGAGGAAGTATATCTTGCCGGTAAAGGATATGATAATTTAAGTTATTTACAGTATTTAGAAAAAGGGGTCTGGCATAACATAACCTTATATGTGAAGTTGGGGTATAATACCAACCAACAACCTAGAACAGTCCTTTATCTGGATAGTATTAAGGTGGCAGATTGGAACACACCAAATGCGTATAATTGTCAGGACTATGGCGAATATATGGAATTCGGAGTATACAAGTGGAATTGGGATAAACAAGAATATCGTGATAAAACTCCGATTAAGAAGAGAGTAATTTATTTCGATAATATAAAGTATTTCATTTGATGTCAAATATAATTCTATTAATAAGGATAATTATTAATGTGCCAGCTTTTTTATTGGCTGGGGGGGGGNATCTTTCAAGAAAAGAATCCATTAAAGGCGACATAACACGCTGGCGTAATCTTGGGAAAGTCCATTTTACGAATGACTTCTTCGCTTTATTAGAGTTATGAGTCCACTCCGAAAAGTCGGCGGGACAATTTAGTTGATAATTCTTTTGTACAATAAATTTTATAAAGCAGGTGAAATTCACCCAAAAAGTTCTTTGAAATATTTGCGTATATCATTATTATTCATTATCTTAGCGGTGTCTAAAACTGCATGAAATGTTTAAAAAATCAGACATCCATACTCAATTGGATCTGTTTTCTTCGCCAACGGAGTACTTTAGGGACTCCAAGAGGAAGAAATTCCTAAAAGAGGACTCCTGGCATAACCAGTTCAGAAAACAGGTTGTAATGCGAGTAGATGAGTCCATTTTCAGTGTGCTCTATACAGAAGGTAATGGCGCTCCCAATGCTTCCATACGCGTTTTGGTCGGCATGATGATCCTCAAAGAGGGCCAAGGCTGGAGCGACGAACAGTTGTTCGAGAACTGTCAGTACAATCTTTTGGTACGCAGCGCTTTAGGATTGATGTCGCTGGAAGACGCCGAACCGGTACCCTCCACTTATTATCTGTTCCGCCGCAAGCTGGTGGAATATGCCAGGGAGCACGGTGAAGACTTGTTCAAAAAATGCCAGGCCCAAATTACCAGGGATCAGATACTGGAGTTCGAGGTAAGCGGCAAGCAGGTACGCATGGATAGCAAGCTGATCGGCAGCAACATCGCCTGGTACTCGCGTTACGAGCTGGTTCACGAGACCCTCCGCCTCTTTATCGCTGAAAGAGAGGAGCATATCTTTAAAAAGAGTCTTTCCAAAGAGATGTTTTCCCTGATTGAAAGCATCAGGAGTGAAAAGGGAAACAAGGTGGTATATCGCAGCACCAAGGCTGAGATCGACAGCCGCTTTGTAGAATTGGGCAAGCTGATGTACCGCTTTATCGAACTTTTCAAAAGATATGACTACGGGATGTACGGGACACTTAAGACTGTCTTGGAACAGCAATACGTGGTAAGCAGCGATAAAACCATCCTCCCTCTTGAAAATGAGAAGGTCAGCGCCAAATCCATCCAGTCGCCCCACGACACCGACTGCCACTACCGCAACAAGGACGGCAACATGGTCAAAGGGTATTCGATAAACGTCACCGAAACCTGCGACCAGGCGAAGGAAGAAGAGACCCCGGTACTAAACCTGATCACCGACACGGAAGTAAATGTGGTTTCAATCCCGGACAACAGTTTCCTTAAGCCAGCCGTGGATAATACACAGGAAATATTAACCGATAGCATTGAGAAGGTATATGCCGATGGGGCTTATCACAGCACCTCTAACCAGGAGTATTGCCAAAGGGATGAACACCCCATCGACTTGGTGCTTACCGGCATGCAGGGATCCGCACCAAGATACGAGCTCAGTTTAGACGAGCAAGACGAAAACAATTTAATCGTAACGGACAACAAAACAGGAGTAACCGTACAGGCACAACAAGTAAAACCCCGCAAGGATCAAACGCAGAAGAAATGGAGGATCAAAACTGAAAAAGGAGATTATCGGTATTTCGATGAGGATAGCCTTCGGGTTTCCGCTTTAAGGCAGAAACTCAAGAAAATCCCGATAGAGGAAACCAATATCAGGAACAATGTCGAAGCGAGTATTTTCCAGTTAGGTTACCATTACTCCAACGACAAGAGCCGATACAGAAGCCTTGCCAAGCATAAACTATGGGCTTACTCCCGCTCATTGTGGATAAACTTCGTCAGAATAGTGAGATATATCACGCAAATATGTCAAAGAGCACTTTTTGGGCAAAAATTGCCTCAGGATATAGCTAATTTATGTTTCAATATGTACATTATTGTAAATATATTCTTAGTCAATAAAAGTAATCACATTTTTCCGGCGAAACTGCGTTTTTCAGTAATTTGAAAAAACGGGGTTTTCAGAGCGGACTCA
>JGI24712J26585_10004816_pt1 | contig 10145 bp, 10 predicted proteins | sample BioPla3DNA2_FD_26585 | JGI IMG/M metagenome (IMG submission 26585)
TAAAAGAAAACAAATATATTGATGACTTAGAATATGCAAAATCTTTTATTAGAGATAAGCAGAATATTAATAAATATGGTTCAAATAGGATTAAATATGAACTTATTAAAAAGGGAATTTCTAAAGAAATTATAGAATTAACACTTAATACTGATTCAGAAGAAGAATATAGAGTAGCTTATGAATTGTCTATAAAAAAACTTAAATCCTACAGAAAAGAGGATAAACATGCCGTCTATAGGAAATTAGGTGGATTTTTACAGAGAAAAGGTTATTCCTATGAAACAATTACTAAAATATTAGATAACTTATTGGGAAATTGGTGATATATAATGCATTATGTTTATATAGTAAAGTGTAGTGACAATACTTTATATACTGGATACACTAATTCAATAGAAGAGAGGATAATAAAACATAACAGAGGAAAAGCTAGTAAATACACTAGGGGTAGACTCCCCGTAACTCTCTGTTACTATGAAGAGTACGACAATAAAGCTGATGCATGCAGAAGAGAATACAAAATAAAGCAATTAACTAGACAAGAAAAATTGAAACTAATAAAAGGTGAGTGAATTATGAATTCATTAATAGAGAGTTTAAGTAATATGCCTGTTATTGCAGCAATAAAAGAATTGGATAAGCTGGAACTAGCCCTTGATTCTCCATGTGAAAATATATTTTTATTGTCAGGCAATATATTTAATTTGAAAGAGCTTTCACAAAGAGTCAAAATGAAAAATAAAGGCTTTTATATTTTAGTTGATTCTATTGATGGCTTCTCTAAGGACACTTGGGGACTAGAATATATCATAAAAAACATTGAGCTAGACGGTATAATTACAAAAAAACCTAATCTCGTAAAACAATGTAAGGATATGGGTATATTTACTATTCAAAGAATACCTATACATAATTCTGAGGAGTTAAATGAAAGTCTAAATTCGATTAAACTCTTTAGACCAAATATGATAAATATATGCCCAGGTATTATGCCGAAAATAATTAAGAGGGTATACGAAAAAACGAAGTTCCCCATAATTGCCAGTGGCCTTATAGAAGATAAAAAAGATATTGAGCTTGCCCTTGCATCGGGAGCTTTTGGAATATCATCAACGAAAACTAATACATGGTACATGTATTAGTTTTCCTTAACATTTTCTTTACCTTTCTTTTTAGTTTTTTTNGGTTTATTATAGACTCCTATTATTAAAGCACTTAACATTCCAACAAGTCCCCCTACAAGTAAAACTACAGATAAAGAAAAATAGTTTAAACTTATAGTTTGGCCTAGAGAACTAAAAGCCAATGAAAGATTAAATATGCCTACCAAAACAAAAACAAAACCTGGTATATACTTAACAAACCTAATCTTTCTAAAAATCAAATGCATCACTGTTGTTATCGCAATACATGCTAATGAAACATAAACTACTATTTTACCATTAGCTAAATATTTGAGTAACTCATCCATGTTTTTCAACTCCATTCTAGTCCAATACTATAGCTTAATATTCTAATTCAACTCCACCATTTTTAATTACCACATTCTCCCATAAGCTTACAAATCGCCCAGATGCCCATTCTGACATTATAACTGATGAACCATATGGAATTTTAACTTTTGCAACTGGATTATTTATAATAGCTCCATCAACTATACTATAAATTATCATATGGGAACTAGTAATTACAATAATAAACTCATCATTTGGTGACGAAAATATATCTACAGCATCAGGAATTGCTAGTTTAATAGCATCCCAAGGAATTATAATCTCATCATAACTAACCATTTCCTTAGGTGGAATAGCCTTTATATTGAAATCTTTATATAGTTCTTCCTCATTTTCCTTGTAATTAACACGTCCATAAAATATCCAATATCCATTCCTTCTTTTTAAGCCAATATTAGTTTCATTAGGAAAGACACTAGAGTCTGCTGGAATTACAGTTCTAGCCCCTTCATTAAAAATCTCTTTGCCACTTTCACCTATTAGATTAGATAAGGTCATTGGTTTTCTTTCTTCAATATTATCAATGGCATAAATCTGTAAACTTCTTCTTGAATCTCTGTTTAAATCAATATTTTCAACCGATATATAATCATTTCCTACAAATAAAATATTACTAATTACTGATGATGAATATCTATCTTGACTACTTAGGGATTGCTCCATAATTAAGTTAAGGCCACCATCTAAAGGACTCTCCTCAGGTAATCTGAATTGTGGAGTTGCAGTTATTTCACCATCAATAGAGTTTCCAGCCTTATCTTTCTTCACATCAATTATCCAAAAACCATTCTTCCTTGGTAAGAGTAAATCATCTAATTCATATATACTAGCTATTTTTCGATTTTCACTGTTTATCCAAATGGTCTTATACTTCCAACTATTCCTTTGATTGCTTTCATCATAAAATGGAGTTTTCACACCAAGTAAAATACCTGTCACTAGACTCTCTTCTTCAACTTCTCCTAAGGTTCTTAGCTTAGTTCTTTCGACATTAATATATCTTTTAATCTCTTCCAAGCTTACTTCTTCAACTGATTTTTCCATACTATAAAATTTATCCTCAATATTTATAATCATAGTATCCTTATCGATTCTTAATAATTCATAGAAGAATTTATCATCATTTAATAAGGTAATAACTTCAATTTCTTCTTGTTCAACACCTATGCTTCCTGGAAAAGTTTTATATTTATATAACAAGTAATCACGTGCATTAACATATTTTATCTTAAAAGAAGGCTTTGTTGTAAAATGCTCCCCTATAACTACTGCATCCTTATGAAATAGTGCTTCTTTTCCTATGTTAGAGTTCACATCATTTTTTAAAGCAATTTGCTTTTCTTCCAATTCTTCCGCTATAACCCATTTACCTAAAACAGGAGGAAATTTATTCTCAGGAGAAATTATGTTTTCCTCTATATTGCCTGAAACCATCTCACATGAACTTAATAAAAATAAACAAACAATTAGTATAGCAATCAGTATTAGCTTTTTCATAGAACAACCTCCTCTAAAGGAAGTTTTACTACTACTTTTGTGCCTTTTCCTTCCTTTGAATCTATATCTAAGCTTCCACCATGAAGCCTTACAATTTCATCAGAGATAGATAAACCTAACCCTGTGTGAGAATTACTATTCTTCCCTTTGTAAAACTTCTGTTTTACATTAGGTAGATCATTTTTTGGAATACCAATTCCAGTATCATTTACTTCAATCACAATATTTTTGTCATCTCTATATGTAATTAAAGACACCTTTCCACCTTCTCCAGTAAATTTTAAGGCATTGTCTAATATGTTTAATAATACTTGTTTTACTCTATTCTCATCTCCAATATAGTTTTCTAAATCATCGTCCATACTAACAGTAAATGTTATCTTGTTATCTTTAGCTCTAGGTTTTAATTGCTTTGCAATAATACTAATAGTATCTTTTATATTAAAGCAATCCTTTTCAAGTTGTACTCTACCAGAAGTAAATCTCGAAAAATCTAATAATTCTTCAACCATAAGAGTTAATCTATCACTTTCATTTTCAATTATTTCCAAACCATCTTCTAATAATTTTCTATCAGGGTCCTCTAAATCTTTTAGGGTTACAGCCCAACCTTTTATGGATGTTAAAGGTGTACGCAGTTCATGGGAAATAGAAGAAATAAAATCATTTTTCAATTGTTCCTTTTTTAATATTTCATCAGCCATATAGTTAAGTGTATTTGATAATCTTCCAATTTCGTCATTTAAAGTTACTCTGCTTCTAGTTTTGAATTGTCCATCAGCCATCTTTTCAGCTGCCGCAGTAACCTCTGCCAATGGTTTTACAATTGAATTAGCAAGAAACAAACTAACAAGTCCTGAAAATAAAACAACAATAATCCCCATCAAAATTAAAAATCTGCTGATTTGAAAAATATTATTGTTTGTTTGCTCAAGAGAAGAAATAAATCTAATTATACCTATTGGAGTTCCTTGATATTTTAGAGGCATAGATACTGCCATTACTGATTCATCATCATATGGTACATAACCTGTCCAGGTTCCTTTCATGTTTTCCATAGCAGATTCAATATCCGGGTAAATCAAATTTTCTTCATTTCTTATTCCTAAAGAATCCATTAAGAGTTTTCCGTCTAAGGTCAATATTTGTACTTGGGCATCAGTATGCTGCCAAAAAACATCAATATCATCAATGATTATATCTTCAATAGAGCTTGAAGAAAAGTATCTAGAATAAAAGTCAGTTGAGAATTCAATCTGATTAGTCATAATAGTTTCTAGATTATTATAATAATATTCTTTAATTCCGTTAATCAGCATTATCTCCAGTATTACTACTGTAATCAGTATAATTAACATAAAGTTTCCTACTAATCTGTTTTTAATACTTTTCTTCATATTAGTCTCCTAATCTATATCTCTCCACCTATAGCCAATCCCCCAAACTGTTTCTATATAGAACGGCTTACCAGGGTCCTCCTCAATTTTTGACCTTAATCTCCTTATATTAACATCAACTATCTTAGAATCTCCAATAAAATCATAACCCCACACAATATTTAATATTTCATCCCTTTTAAATGCCTTTCCAGGGTTCTCCAAAAAAAGCTTAGCAATTGAATACTCTGTAGGTGTTAATTCAACTTCTTTATCGTTTTTATAAAACTTCCTAGAATAAATATCCACCTTAAATGGAGGATAGTATATCAACTCTTCAGATTCATTATCGTCAGTTTCCATTCGTCTTGAAAGTGATTTTACCCTTAAGACTAATTCCATAGGATTAAAGGGTTTAGTCATATAGTCATCTGTTCCATACTCCAAACCCATTATTTTATCTATATCTTGACTCTTAGCAGTTAGCATGATAATACCAAGTCTTGGAAATTCGCTTCTTAATATCTTACATACTTGAAAGCCATCTATTCCTGGCAGCATAATGTCTAAGACAACTATGTCAATTTCTTCTCCTCTAGCAATTTCTATTGCTTCTTCCCCAGTTGCGGCTTCTTCTACTATAAATCCTGCCCTATCTAAGTTAATTTTAACAAACTTTCTTATAGATTCTTCGTCTTCAACAACTAATACTGTATTAGCCACTTACTTCACTCCAATCTATGGTTTTAACCATTATCATAATATCATTTTGTACTACTAATGTCATCTATTCTTCATAATTTGCTTCAATATAATGATCTAATGTTCTAAAAATGTATCCTTCAGATTTCAAGTAATCAATAATATCTCTTAGAGCATCTACCGTTGTTGACTTTTGATCAGTATCATGCATTAACACAATCAGCTCGTCCTTGTTTTTAGAAGTTTGTTTCAGTCTGGAAACAAGTCTTTCTTTAGGAATATCTAAACCCTCAGCATCCCCATTTAAGGCATTCCAATCAAAGTACAAATACCCTGCCTCTGTTACAGCCTTTATATAATGTTCCTTGCCAAAGGAACCCCCAGGAAATCTCATTAATCTTGAACTAAAGTCTTTCCCAAGAATTTCATTATACAGGTCATCTGCTTTTTTCAAATCATTCAATAAATTTTTAGAACTCCTATAAATATAACCGTAATTGTGAGAATAAGTGTGATTACCTATGCTGTGTCCTTTGTCATATGTCATCTTCAGAATACCCGGGTGTCTTTTAGCCATATAACCAATAGGAAAGAAGGTGGCTTTTATATCATATTCATCTAAGATATCTAGTATTTGAGGAGTTACTGTCAAAGAAGGCCCATCATCAAATGTTAGATAAGCAATTTTGCCATTTTCCTCCGCAACTCTTTCTTCTTCCGCTGCTGCTTGTTTTTCTCGCTGTTCACTTAGATACATATCTGCTTTGTCTTTTACATAGGATTCAATTGCCTTATCTATTTCTATATTTATAGGATTCTCTTTATACATTAAGTTCAGGGTTTTTTCCATATTTACTGCTTCCACTGTATTTTTTTGCAAATAATTATCTATTATTGAATTTCCAAATACAATTGCAGTAAAAACAATAATTGTTATTATAGAGAAAACAATTCTTCGTCTATTCTTTTTAACCCTCTGTTTATTTCTCACTATAAGTCCCTCCTAGGTGTATTATATATCTATATATTATAATATCAACAATAAGTATTAGTTACAATATAATTACAATAGCTTACATTTTATCATAAGAAAAATAGGCTTACTAAGCCTATTAATAAAGGTAAAAATATGGATTTCGATAAATATTGTTGCCTCTATTTCTTCTTAATAACTCTGAAATCAACAAAATCGATATTAAATCTCTAACAAGTCTGCTCCTCCCATAATAAGTTTGTGAAATATTACTTCTGCCTTTTCTCCTTCTATCTAAGGGATCTGTATTTATTTCTGGACATTCTTTTGCTAGTTTTTTATATACATCATCAACGATGATTTGAGCTTCTACTTCTGATATGCTATCAAAAGAACAGTCAGGCCCTAAATGTTCATCTAAAGATTCTAATAATTTTGGATAGATTTTGTAATACAGTTCAGGATAATCCCAATTCATAATATAACCTCCCATATAATCATGTTCAACTCATATCATAATATAATATGTGAAGAAGGATTAATCTGACACTATTTAATTATTTAGATCACCAAACTGAGAATTATACAAGTTTGCGTAAATTTTCCCATTAGCTATAAGTGTTTCATGATTCCCACTTTCTACAATTCCTTCATTAGTGAGGACCAATATCTCATCGGCATTCTTTATAGTAGATAATCTATGGGCTATAACTAATGAAGTTCTACCTTGTGATAGCTCATCAAGGGAAGCTTGTATGGCAACTTCCGTCTTGTTATCTAAAGCAGAAGTAGCTTCATCAAGTATTAGGATAGGTGGATTTTTAAGAAATAACCTAGCTATTGATATCCTTTGCTTTTGACCACCTGATAGCTTTACACCTTTCTCTCCTACATATGTTTCATAACCATATGGTAAAGTTAGAATAAAATCATGAATACTAGCATTTTTTGCAGCTTCAATTATTTCTTTATCACTAGCATTAGGTCTTCCATATAAGATATTCTCTTTAACAGTTCCAGTAAACAAAAACACTTCTTGTTGCACCAATCCTATGTTTTCTCTTAAGGATTTTAATGTTACATCCCTTATATCAATACCATCGATTTTAATACTGCCACTACTTATATCATAGAAACGAGGAATTAAATGACAAAGAGTTGTCTTTCCAGCTCCTGAAGGTCCAACTAAGGCAATGGTTTTTCCAGCATCAATCTTAAAATTAATATCTGACAAAACCTTATCTTCCCCCTCGTTATAACTGAATATTACATTGTTGAACTCTATATTTCCCTCAATCTCTTTTAGTTCAATGGCTTCTTTCTTGTCAACTATGTCTGGTTTTATTTCCATAACTTCTACAAATCTTACAAATCCAGATTTACCATCCTGTAATTGTTGTTGAAATTCAGTTAATCTTCTAATTGGTTGCATAAAATAATTTACATACAATGTATATGCAAACAAATCACCTACAGTAATAGCATCAATATAAACTAAATAGCCCCCTACTGATATAACAATTAAGTTTAGCATATTTGTTATTATCCCCATACCAGCCAAATATTCAGCCATTATCTTATATGACACTCTTCTAGCTTCAGAGTATTCTTGGTTACTATCTTCAAATTTCTCAATTTCATAATCCTCATTAGTAAAAGATTTGGAAACTCTGACTCCTGATATACTATTCTCCAGTTGAGAATTTATGTTTGCAATCTTTTTACGAATTTCTCTAAAAGAGTCTTCCATACTATTTTTACGTTTCAAAAGGAATATTACCATTATTGGTATAAATGTGAATAATATTAGTGTTAATCTCCATTCAATTTTAAATAAGACTATAAAAGAACCTACTAGCATTGTAAAAGATATAAATATGTTTTCAGGTCCATGATGGGCAAGCTCAGTTATATCCCTTAAATCATTTACTATTCTTGACATAATATGGCCTGTTTTAGTGTTATCATAATAGCTAAGAGATAAAGTTTGCAAATGGCTAAATATATCTTTCCTCATATCATGTTCTATTCTAACCCCTAACACATGGCCCCAATATGCAACTATATAGTTACTAATGTATCTAATAATAAATAAGATAGCCATTGTTATTGAAGCTTTAAAGAGTATATCCATTTGCCCATTAGGTATAACATGGTTAATCATATTTCTAGAGTACAACGGAAATATTAAATCTAATACAGACATTAAAAACGCAAAAAACATATCTATATAGAATAACTTTTTATGTGGTTTATAATAAGCAATAAATCTTTTTAACATTTACTCACTCCTTTTTATCCTTTGTGGTATAATAAGCTTCGATAGCTTACAACTGATTATTATACATAATAAAGTACTTTTTTACAATTATTTGTACTTTTACATAGGAGGACTTATGAATCAATTACTTATTTTTATTACAACATTTATTATTCAATTTGTTATATCTGTAGAAATGAATTTGATTGGAATATTAGCACCATTTTTATCCCAACATTTTAGTATTGACGAAAGTTTAGTTATACGGTTTAGTCTTGGTTATTCAGCAGTGGCTATATTAGTACCTTATTTAGGAGTTTTAGCTGATAGACATGGTAAAAAAAGATTAATAAAATTTGCATTAATAGTCTTTCTACTTGGTTGTTTTGTAGCTGGATTTTCCACTAATCCAATAGCATTTGCATTTGGTCGAATATTTATTGGTCTTGGATATTATTCCCTAAGTGGTACAGCATTATCATATATATCCGAATTTATAGATTATACTAATAGGGGTAAAGCTTCAGGAATACTAAGGATTGCATTTGGATTAGCGTGTTTTGTTGCACCAATTTATGCAACAAGCATAATTAGTAAGACAAATAAATTGTATAGTGTATACTTACCATTAGCAATATTAGGATTAATAGCTTTAATACTATTATTTAAACTTCCAGAAACACAGATTAATTCTAGCACTAAGGTTGATAAATCTGCCTTTGTAAGTATACTTAAGGAGAAGAAAAACAAGATGATCTTTGCATCCTTATTCTTTATTTCAACAGGGCCTACTCTATTGTTGAATTACTTGAGTTTGTATTTGTCTAATGAATTCTCTTTATCACAACCTAAGATAGGCCTTGTATATACGGCAATATATGTTGGTACAATCCTAGGTATAACTTTTTCAGCATTATATTCTGATAGAATAGGCAAGCTTAAATTAGCTAAAATATTGTTTGCTATTATGCTTGTATCAATTTCTTCAATATTAGTCATAAACAAACTTGGATTTATAGTTTTGTTTGCTTCATTATTTACTATAGGCTTAGATGGCGGTTGGACTACCTACCAAGCATATGCATCTGAAATTACACCTGATAACCGAGCTGCTTTTATGAATATCTTTTATATGATAAACGCCTTAACAGTTACATTCTATTCAATTGTTGGCTCTATAATATATAATGCTGGTGGGTTCAAACTTGCAATATTAATTGCATCTATATCCTGTGCAATTGGATTATTCCTTGTAAGTAGTCTGTCTAGATTTAATGAAATAGAAAAATGAATGCTATATCCACTAAGATATAGCATTCATTTTTCTACATAGATTTCTATTCTTGCAATTATTGTAACATTCTTTACTTGGAAGGAAATCTTTAATTTCACTATTTCCCTGCACAAACCTTATGAATTCTATTACATCTGTGATTAGGGTATCCATTGATTCTTCCGATAAATCAATATCAACTTCTTCCCCATTTTCCAAGAAAAGTATACTAGCCTTATTTACCCTTTGACCTAATACCTTTTCAACTGCATAAGCATAAAAGATTAGTTGTGGCTCATAGTATTTTATTAATTCTTCCTTATCTTTTAGTCTATTTGTCTTAATATCGACTATCTCTATCCTATTGTTTAGTATATTTATTCGGTCGATTATACCAGAAATATAGCCATTATCTAATGAAATGTAAAACTGTTTTTCTTTATATACTTTATCATATTCCTTAGATTGTATATATTTTGTATAATTATTTATATAAGGTTCTAATTCAATATAAGCTTCATCATTTAATAATATATTGTAATCTCTT
>JGI24712J26585_10004827_pt1 | contig 10129 bp, 14 predicted proteins | sample BioPla3DNA2_FD_26585 | JGI IMG/M metagenome (IMG submission 26585)
TTTATAAACCATCTTTCCAAAATTAAACACTCCAAAAATTAAATATAATACATAAATTCTATCATTACATAACAATTAATTCTATATTTTCTTTCAATTTAGTTATTATTGTTCAATTTTCATCCTTATTATCTTGCTTTGCTTCACTGATTGTAGAATATTGAGTAGTTTGGTCAGTAGATACTTCAAATCCATCTTCTTTATTTTTGTTTATCAAGACTTGAATTTCTTTTTCTTTACTCTTTATGATTTCTAACAAACTATTATTTTCTATTTCTTTTTGAGAGAGTTTTTTAATGACATCTTTTACTTGACGCTTAAGTTTCCATATTCTAACAGTTTCAAATATTGCAACAATAACTGCACCTAATAAAGCAGAAATGAAAATCACTATAGCTTGTGAAATCTGAATTGAAGTAAAAAATAGATTTACACTAACGACTTCTCCATTACTAATTGCAAATACACCTATTAATATTGCTATAACTAGAGAAATAATAAACCATTTTTCCATAATAAAACCTCCTTAGTTTATAGATATTTACCCATATAATGAAAATCGTCCCAAAAATATAAAAACTGCTGTGTAGCAGTTTTTAATCTTCATCATTCATCTTCCAAATTAGCTAGTATAGAAATAGAACATTCAATTCTTTTCTTTTCCATTTCACATTCTAACTTATATGGTTTAGAAATATTTCCATGGGAATAATAGGCATTTGCATGACATCCACCGCTACAATAGAATTTAGCCCAACAATTTCTACATTCTTCTTTTGTATATACATTTGAATTTTTAAACATATTCCTTAGATTAGCATTAATAATTCCATCGTCTACATTCCCCAATAAAAAATCTTTATTACCAACAAATTGATGACAAGGGTACAAATCTCCTTCAGGAGTTACTGCTATATATTCACTACCAGCTCCGCATCCTACAGATCTTTTAACAATACACGGTCCTTGACTTAAATCTACCATGAAATGAAAAAAATAAAAGTCCTGATCTTTTCTTTTAAAATTTATGTATTCCTTAGAAAATATTTCATATTCTCTTAGTATATCGTCTAAATGTTCCTTTCTTAAAGCATAATCCATTTCTTCAGATGTAACTACTGGCTCAACAGATACCTTTTTAAAACCTTGATTATAGAATTCTAATACATCATTAGAAAAATCTATGTTTTTATTAGTAAATGTGCCTCTTATATAATAGTCTTTGTCTCCTCTTTTTTCTACCATTTCTTTAAACTTAGGTAATACCAAATCATAACTACCGTTTCCATTAATAGTTTGTCTCATCTTATCATTAATTTCTTTTCTTCCATCTAAACTTAGAACAATATTGTCCATATTCTCATTAATATAATCAATTTTTTCCTTATCTAATAGTACTCCATTTGTTGTAATAGTAAATCTAAATTTCTTATTGTATTGTTTTTCTATTTTTCTTCCATAAGTAACTAAGTCTTTTACTAATTCAAAGTTCATTAAAGGCTCTCCACCAAAAAAGTCAACTTCTAGATTTTTTCTATTCCCAGAATTTTTTGCTAGAAATTCTAAGGTTTTTTTTCCAATTTCTAAAGACATTAATGTTCTTTCGCCTTTAAAGTTACCTTGTGAAGCAAAACAATAGCTACATTTTAAGTTACAATCATGAGCAACATGTAAACACATAGCCTTAATAATATTTTCACTATTATAGTCAAACTCTAAATCAATTTCATCTGAAAATAATAACCCATCTTCAACCAAGCTAGTAATTTCTTTATATGCATCAATTATATTTGTTTTTTCATATTTATTTATAAACAATTCTATAATCTCATCTAAGCTACTATCCTCATATAAATCCAAAATATCATATACTATTTCGTCTACAATGTGGACACCGCCACTATTTATATCTAAAACAATATATTTGTTATTTAGAAAATACTTATGAATTTTTGCCCTTTTTAACATTTAATTGCCCCCTAATGCTCAGTTTATAAAAAATAAAAAAGGCTTTAGCAAGAATAGAGAAAGCCTTTTTGAAACTTATTTACGGAAAGTTTTAAGAATACTTTGAAGTAAAATTTTCCAACTTCTTATATAAGCAGTGGATAGCCACTACTATTTATTTAGAAAATTAGTTACTACTGTTCTCACACTTCTGGTTTCCCACAGTACAGGATGTTTTACATGCAGATTGACAAGAAGTTTGACACTCTCCACATCCACCTTTTGCTAAGGTATCTTTTAAATTTTTACCATTTAATGTTTTTATGTATTTCATTTTCTAACCTCCCATTAACTAAACTATATTATAATAATTATAACATAACTAGCAACTTTGATAAAGTATTATATTTGTTTAAATTAAATTAATCCCTATGATTCCACCAATTACTCCTGACAATGTAGAAATGCTTAATCTGCTAATTAACAGCATGAGGTTTACTTCTTTAAAGAATACTAAATCTATTAAGACAATAAATAGATAATAGGCAAATCCAATTATGCCTCCATGTATCCATCCCTTCTCTTTAACTCTAGTAGCTACATAAATGCCAGCAATAGCAGAACTTAAAATGATGTTAATATAGTTTAGCGACTGGATTCTGTTTTCACTTAATGATGTAAATCTAAGTAATATTGTGAACAATAATATTAACATGATACTAATGATAAATGCAATTAATAATCCCTTGAGTAAAAATTTAATTCTAGATTTGGTTTTAATAATCATAATATCACACCTCCTATAGTAATTTATTTCATACATATAGGAATTAGTACAAAAAACTTCCTTAAAAGCTAAGGAAGTTTTTTAAAATCAGTTTATTAAATTTCTTTATCATCGTCTTCAACAGTATCTAACTTTTCTTTTTTAGATGCCATTGTATTGCCTTTATTAGTTACTGAAGCAATAGACCATTTAGTAACATCAAGTCTTGTTTTAGTATTTCCTACTTCTATAATTACTATATCTTCTTTTACTCTCATGATTTTACCAACTATACCACCAATAGTAATAATCTCATCGCCTTCTTTAAGATTATTTCTCATTTCATTAACTTCTTTTTCCTTCTTTTTCTGTGGTCTAATAGCAAATATGTAAAATATAACTATAAAACCAATAGGCAATATAAATGCATTTAATTGTTGTGCATCCATTAATCTCCCTCCTTTTCCTATTTTATATTATACACATTATACAATCAAAAATCATTAATTATCATTAATATAACCATATTTTTTATAAAACTCAGATTTATATTCAAGTAAATTATCTTCTTTAATTGCTTTTCTAATGTTCTCCATAAGCTTTATTAGGAAATACAAATTATGAGTTGTTGCAAGTCTTGAAGCGAGTATTTCATTTACATTAAATAAATGCCTTATATATGCCCTAGAATAATTCTTACAAGTATAACAATCACACTCAGGGTCAAGAGGAGAGAAATCTTTTGCGTACTTTCCGTTTCGAATGACTAGTCTGCCGAGACTTGTCATTACTGTCCCATTTCTAGCTATCCTAGTTGGTAAGACGCAGTCAGCCATATCTATACCCCTTACAACTGCTTCAAATAAATAATCAGGAGTTCCAACTCCCATTAAATATCTAGGTTTATTTTCTGGCAAGAATTCTGTTGTATGGTCCAATATATCACACATTAAATCTAAAGGTTCACCTACACTTAAACCTCCTATGGCATATCCAGGAAAATCCAATTCTACTATGTCACGAGCACTAATCTCTCTTAAATCCTTATACATCCCACCCTGTACAATACCAAATAGAGCTTGTTTTTCCCAATCCTTGTGATAATCTTTGCATCTTTTTGCCCATCTAGTAGTCCTCTCCATAGATTGCTTTACATAATCATAAGTTGCAGGATATGGTGTGCACTCATCAAATGCCATCATTATATCTGAACCTAATGCATTTTGTATTTCTATTGATTTTTCAGGACTTAACATATGCTTTGAACCATCTATATGAGACCTAAACTCTACTCCTTCTTCAGTAATTTTACGAAGAGATCCTAGGCTGAAAACTTGAAAGCCACCACTATCTGTCAGAATAGGGCCATTCCAATTCATGAATTTGTGTAATCCACCTGCTTCTTTGATTAATTCATGACCAGGTTTTAAGTATAGGTGGTATGTATTACTTAATATAATTTGAGCACCTAAATCTCTAACCTCTTCTGGTGTCATCGCTTTAACAGTTGCTCTAGTTCCAACTGGCATAAATATAGGAGTTTCTATAACTCCGTGTGGTGTGTAAAGTTTCCCAAGTCTTGCTTTTGAATCTTTTGCTTCCTTTATTAACTCAAATTCAAATGTCATTCTATTCCTCCATTTATTTTATAAACATTGCATCCCCAAAACTGAAAAATCTGTACTTTTCTTCTACAGCAACATTATAAGCATTTAAAATTATGTCTTTACTTGAAAATGCACTAACAAGCATCATTAACGTTGATTCAGGTAAATGAAAATTAGTTATTAGTCCATCTATAATTTTGTATTTATAACCTGGATAAATAAAGATATCTGTCCATCCAGAACTCTTTTTTAGAAGGGAATTCTCATCTGCTATTGTTTCTAAGGTTCTAGTTGTTGTAGTTCCAACAGAAATAATTCTTCCACCACGTTCCTTAGCCTTATTAATTATCTCAGCAGATTCTTGGCTAAGATAATAGTACTCAGAATGCATATGATGTTCCAGTATGTTTTCAACTTTTACAGGCCTAAAAGTTCCTAATCCAACATGAAGTGTAAGATTAACAATATCTACACCTTTATCTCGAATATCACTTAACAATTCTTTTGTGAAGTGTAAGCCAGCAGTAGGTGCAGCTGCAGAACCATAATTCTTTGAATAAACTGTTTGATACCTTTCCCTATCTTCAAGCTTCTCTTTAATATATGGCGGCAAAGGCATTTCTCCTAAGATATCTAATATTTCTTCAAATATGCCATCATATCTAAACTTGATTATTCTGGTACCATCTTCACCAATTGACGTAATTTCACCAACTAATAAACCATTTCCAAACTCTATAATATTACCTACCTTTGCTTTTTTACCTGGTTTTACTAGTGTTTCCCATTGATTATTTTCCTTTCTTGTAAGTAATAAAAATTCTATTTTTTCCTCTTTGCCTTTCCTGCTTCCAAATAATCTTGCAGGAATAACTCTAGTATCATTTAATACAAGAGTATCTCCACTATTTAAATAATCAACAATATTTCTAAAATAGCTATGCTCAATTCTTCCAGTATTTTTGTCTAGTAGCATCAGTTTTGAATCTGCTCTGTTTTCAATTGGTTGTTGAGCAATTAATTCTTCTGGTAATTCGTAATAAAAGTCACTTGTTTTCATAAATTTATCTCTATTATCTAACATTTATTATATCTACGCCCCTATAATAGTGTGTAATTATATCTTCATAATTGTATCCTTGATTTGCCATTTCTCTAGCGCCATATTGACTCATACCTACCCCATGGCCATATCCTCTTCCATTAAATACAAAGCTAGTAGGATCTGTTGAATAAGTGGATTTTAATTGAATACTTTCATTTAAACCACGTGCTCTATTAACTGCACTTCTATTTACACTAATAGCTTGCCCAGAATCTTTTATGTAAGCATTGCCTAAATCAATTTCTTTAGGAAATGTACTGTTACCACTAACTACATAAACCTTTAAATCTTCTTTTCCACCTTTTTTGCTTACTGTAAACCAAGTGCTCTTTAAAGCTGTTGCTCCTAGTATTGACCTTAACTGTGAGCCGGTAATAATAATTTCATCTTTGCTTCCTTCTATCTTTAAACTAAGAACTCTGTTTGCGTCTGTTGTTTCTAGAATCACTATATTATTAATTTGACCAAGGTCAATACCTGAAGAAGTAAGTTTTGATTGAATATCTGAAACGGATAAGGAAAATGTCCAACTGCTATTTGGTGCATTATTTGAAAAATCATCTTCAACTGAAGATAAATATGGTAAACTTTGGCTCCATGCATTGCCACTATCTTCTGTAATACCTCCTGAGTTAGAATGGTAATTAGCACTAATAATATTACCATTATAAGTGATATACTGCCCACGTGTTTCATCAACAGCAAGATTTGTAGCAATATTCTCATTATCATACCCTCCGTAAACCTGACAATGAGTTGTATCGCATAGATTAAATCCTTCGCTTGCATGAGAATTAATATTTGCCAATGCATAACTTCTTGCTATTATTGCCTGTGCTTTTAAAGCTTCTATTGGAAAACTCGCTCCCATTTCTCTTGGAACTACTCCATATAAATAATGCTCCAAATTTATATGGTTAATAACATATATATAATTGTTTTCAGTCAATAATTTAATATAATCCCTGTATTTATTTTTATCAATCTTAATAATGGACTCGAAATTATTACCACTACCTATCAATGTAGAACCATCACCAGGTATAGTTGTGATTTCATTTTTATATTCATTAAGAATTAAAATGTCTCCTCTATCATCCGATGTTATAAGAATAGTATTCTCAGGGATAAAAAGTATAATCCTATCTAAATCATATTCATCATATAGATTAAATCCATCATTACTACTTAGAGTAATATAGTTTGAGTTTGAATAACTACTACCAATCTTTACATCTATGTAGATTAGTTCAGAATTCGCACCATATGATTGAATAGGGCTCAAAATTAAAACTACAATAGTGATAATTATGCAAATTGTTTTATTCATGTTTCTCTCCTATTTATTTATAATTTTTAATATTATTGATATTATAACAGATAAAATAATTGAAGTTGTAATTGGAAAGTAGAATTTAAAATTATCCCTCTCAATGTATATATCTCCCGGTAATCTTCCTAAACCAAATTTTCCACCAAATGAAATAAAAAGTCCTATGATTATGAGTATAATTCCTAATACAATTATATATTTACCTAATGAATTCATAAACCTACTCCTCTACAAAAGACATATTGAAATGCTCATAAGCTCTTTTTGTGACAGTTCTTCCTCTAGGTGTTCTATTGATAAATCCTACTTGTAATAAATATGGCTCATAGACATCTTCTATTGTCCCTTTTTCTTCACCAGTAGCTGCAGCTAAAGTATCAAGACCAACAGGCCCACCGTTGAAATTTTCTATCATTGTTAATATAATTTTTCTATCTACATAATCTAAACCAAGTTCATCTACTTCAAGTATCTCAAGTCCTTTGTTGGCTATATCGTGCGTTATTTTCCCATTTTCAACAACTTGAGCGTAATCACGGACTCTCTTTAACAATCTATTAGCTATTCTAGGAGTCCCTCTAGACCTTTTAGCTATTTCCGTAGCACCTTTATGGTCGATTTCAATATTTAATATATTTGCAGATCTTGTTACTATTTTAGTCAAACTTTTTATATCATATAAATCTAAATTTAAGAGAACACCAAATCTGTCTCTTAAAGGTGAAGTTAATAATCCGGTTCTAGTTGTTGCACCAATTAGTGTAAATTTTGATAAGTCCAATCTTACAGATCTAGCTGATGGACCTTTTCCTATAATTATATCTAAAGCAAAATCTTCCATGGCTGGATATAGAATCTCTTCTACAGTTCTGTTTATTCGATGTATTTCGTCTATAAATAGAACATCATCATCACCAAGGTTAGTTAAAATGCTTGCTAAATCCCCTGCCCTTTCTATAGCTGGACCAGATGTAACTCTAATATTAACCCCCATCTCATTAGCTATTATATTAGCTAGGGTTGTCTTTCCTAAACCTGGTGGTCCATACAATAATACATGATCTAATGACTCATTTCTACCTTTAGCAGCTTTAATAAATATTTTAAGTTTTTCTTTTACCTTGTCTTGACCTATATAATCATCTATCCATTTTGGTCTTAATGTAATGTCAGATTCATGATCTTCATCTCTTAATTCTCTAGCTACTATTCTATTACTTAACTCGTCCATTTATTAAACACCTCTAATGTTTTGATAGTCTTTTTAATCCTTCTTTGATAGCTGATTGTAAGTTTAACTTTTCCATCTCCAGCCCACTTATTGATTTTTCTACTTCATATCTCGTATATCCTAAACCCATTAAGGCTTGTATACAATCTGAATATATTTTGCTACTATTGTCATATATCATGGGTTCTACTTTTATTAAATTAGCGTCAATTCTGTCTTTTAGTTCAACAATAATTCTTTCGGCAGTTTTTTTACCAACTCCTGGACTTTCGCATAGTTTTTCTACATTATTATTTACTATAGCAACTCTAATCTGATGTGGCGTTAAACTTGATAAGATTCCTATTGCAGTTTTAGGCCCAATTTTTGAGACAAGTAATAATAAATTAAACATATCCATTTCTTCTTCCGCAGCAAATCCATATAAATAAATACCATCTTCCCTACTATGTAGCTGTGTATATATTATTTGATCATCAAGGCCAATTGCTAGTTTTGATATTGTGTTGGCAGAAGTAAAAACTCTATATCCAATACCATTGTTTTGAATTACAATGCTATCATCTCTTTTAGAAACAATTTTACCAATTATAAATTCTATCAATTGAATCACCTTATTTCATTCTAAAATTTTCTTTAAATTTTAATGAGCTTCCATGAGTAATTGCAACAGCTAAAGCATCAGCAACATCATCAGGTTTAGGTACTTCTTTTAGATTCAATAAGAATTTCACCATTTCCTGGACTTGATATTTGTCTGCTCTACCGTATCCAACTACAGCTTGTTTAATTTGCAATGGCGTATATTCATATACAGAAATATTATTATTAACAGCAGCTAATATTTCTACCCCTCTAGCTTGTCCTACTTTTATTGCTGTTCTTACATTTTTATTGAAAAATAACTCCTCTATAGCTAAATCGTCTGGATTATATGTATTAATTATATTGTTTAACTGATCATACACAATCTTTAGTCGATCTGGAAAAAGCATCTTTGAATCAGTGGTTATTGCACCATAATCAATGGATTTATATTTGTTTCCTTTACATTCTACAATAGCATATCCTACAATTGCAATACCTGGATCAATTCCTAATATTATCATGAATAACTCCTTTCAATTACTACTATCTATTGTAACATATTTATATAAAAAAACTAAGTTAAGAAATTTAACTTAGTTAACTAATATAATCTTGTAATATATTGGATAGTTCATCTTCGCTATTTACTACTATGCCTTTCTTGATCCTCTCTTGGTCTATATCAATTAGAATGTTTACTGGATATTCAACAAACACTTTATCTAGTATCCTTTCTCCATTATCTCCTATACTAAAGATTGCAATTTTACCATTTTCTTCACCAACAATATAGTGTTCCTTACATAAATGATTCTTTTCTTCCCAGAGTACAACCTTTAGATTGGAAAATGAAATGAGCTTAAGATTAGGTAGATTAGTATACAAATACTCTACTAATTCATCTTCAGTTAAATTAACCATTTCATCTTTAGATAGATATACATCAGATACTATGTGTCCACATTCCTTATAATGAATTCTCTCCTCAATAAATGTATTTGGTGTAATTCTATTTACTTCTTTTATAATTTCTATATTAGGAGTTACATTTTTTATTTGATCATCATCGGAAACTTTTTTATTTGATCATCATCGGAAACTTGAATTTTTGAACTGTTTATATATCCATTCATCACTGAATATCCTATTGTAAAGCTTACGACAAAAAATATAATGAATATAAAGAAAATATATATATTGTCCTTCTTTTTAAACATAAAATCCCTCCAGATTATTGTCTAGAGGGAATTATTCCCAAGTAACCTCATTTTTATACATTATGATTATCTATACCTTTTCAATACCCCATCATTTAATCCATTCCAATATGCATCTTTATATAGTTTAAGACCATTTCTAATAATGACTTTTTTAACTTCTCTATATATACTAGATAAATCATTTTTGGTTAGTAAGCTACCATCTTCTTTAATATTAGCTATATCAGAATTATAATCAATAGTAAGTTGCTTGTCCAAGTATTTATTGAGATGAAAAACCTTATTTTTAATTATATTTGCAACGTAATTGTTAATGTTTTTATATAAATAAT
>JGI24712J26585_10004834_pt1 | contig 10120 bp, 7 predicted proteins | sample BioPla3DNA2_FD_26585 | JGI IMG/M metagenome (IMG submission 26585)
CTCTGGTCGGCCAAGAGCCCCGAGGAGTTCAACTTCCACGAGTTCAACGACGGCGACTACACCGAGGCGGTGCGCAGCAAGATCTCGGCGGAGAACCTCAGCCAGATCCTCTACCCCAACGACACCCTCTACATGGGCAAGGAGCTGCGCCTCAAGCAGCAGTACTTCTTCGTCGCCTGTTCGCTCGCCGACATCATGCGCCGCTTCAAACGTGACGGCAAGAAGTGGGCGGAGCTTCCCAACCATGCGGCCATCCAGCTCAACGACACCCACCCCTCTTTGGCGATCCCCGAGCTGATGCGCATCCTCGTTGACGAGGAGCACCTGGAATGGGATGAGGCCTGGAAGATCACCGTCGCCACCATGGGCTATACCAACCACACCCTGATGCCGGAGGCGCTGGAGAAGTGGTCGCTGCCGATGATGGAGAAGATCCTGCCGCGCCACACCCAGATCATCTTCGAGATCAACCACCGCTTCCTCCAAGAGGCGGTCTCCCACTTCCCGTTGCAAGCGCACATGCTCTCCAAGATCAGCATCATCGAGGAGACCAATCCCAAGAACATCCGCATGGCCCACCTGGCCATCGTCGGCAGCCACTGCACCAACGGCGTGGCGGCCCTGCACTCCGAGCTGCTCAAGCGCTCGATGTTCAGCAATTTCAACACCATCTACCCCGACCGCTTCACCAACAAGACCAACGGCATCACGCAGCGGCGCTGGCTGCTCTCATCCAACCCCAAGCTCGCCGCCCTGATCACCAGCGCCATCGGCGACGGGTGGATCACCGACTACCAGCAGATCGCCAAGCTGACCCCGTTTGCCGAGGACAGCGCCTTCCTCGCGGACTTCGGCAGGATCAAGGAGGAGAACAAAAAGCGGGCCGCATCCTTCCTCAAGGCCGACTCCTCCCTCATCATCGACCCCGACTCCCTCTTCGACGTCCAGGTCAAGCGGATCCACGAGTACAAGCGCCAGCTCTTGAACGTCCTGCACATCCTCTACCTCTACAACGACATCAAGAGCGGGGGGGAGGAGACGAAGGACATGGACAAGGTCACCTTCCTCTTCGGCGGCAAGGCAGCCCCCGGCTACGTCAACGCCAAGCTGATCATCAAGCTGATCAACAACATCGCCCACGTCATCAACGCCGACTGCGATGCCAAGGAGAAGATCGCCGTCCACTTCATGCCCAACTACCGTGTCTCGATGGCTGAGGTGATCATCCCCGCCACGAACCTCAGCCAGCAAATCTCGACGGCCGGCACCGAGGCCAGCGGAACGGGAAACATGAAGTTCATGGCCAACGGGGCGCTCACCATCGGGACGATGGATGGGGCCAACATCGAGATCGCCGAGGAGGTCGGAGCGGAGAACATGTTCATCTTCGGCAACAATGAGGAGGAGATCTCCGCCCTGAAGTCGACCTACGACCCCTTCTCCGCCGTCCTCGCCAACGAGAAGATCAAGGAGATGGTCGACCTGCTCTTCAGCGGCTTCTTCAACGTCAACGAGCCGAACATCTTCGAGCCGCTCAGGCGTTCGCTCTTCGAGGAGGGAGATCGCTACTACCTCTTCGCCGACCTCCCCTCCTACATCACCATGCACCACAAGGCCCGCACCCTCTACCAGGAGGACCGCGGAGAGTTCAACAGGAGGGCGGTGCTGAACATCGCCAAGAGCGGCAAGTTCTCCAGCGATCGAACCATCACCGAGTACGCTGAGGAGATCTGGCATGTCCAACGATGCCCGGTGGAACGGGACCTCAATGGGGATACCGTGCTCGCCGACGCGGCCAAGCGATGAGGAGTAAGGAACACCGAAAAGTGTGAGACAGAGGGGTGACGGATATTCGTCATCCCGTGCATACATATCTCTTTTATTCACAATAGTATAGTTATTTGTATTGCATAAACGCGTTATATATGACAAATACTCGTCATTTTCAGGAAAAAACCTGTTATAGTCATCCAATGGCTACTTTCTGGGATCGGGTCAGGATTTATCTCAATTCGCCGACGGTCGTCGACTTGGCTCAGATGCTTGGTGTCAAACGTACCACGCTCTCGAGCTGGATCCACAACAACCGCCGCCCTCCCCTTGATACGCTTCTGAAGATCTCCGAGCTCACCGGAGTCTCCATCGCACAGCTGGAGCTTGGCCATGATACCGTCTACGACGATGAAGTGGGAGAGAATCCGGTTGCCTATCGACGTGAGATCGACGAGATGATCGGCGCCCTGGCCGAGGACGAGCTCCGCCTCCTGCGCCAGTTGATCCCCTACCTCAAAAACCCACCGCAGAAAGAAGACGCGTGACGGACGGACTTGCGATGGCGAGCAGCGGCGCGACGATCATCGCCGGCAGGAAGTTGCCGGCCTTGGTACGCCTGATGTCGAGCAAGTTGAAGGCGATCATGAGCAACAGCATGCCGCCGACCGCGGCAAGCTCATTGATGCCCCCGTCGCCGAGGACCGGGGCGATGACGCCGCCGGCGAGGGTGAAGAACCCCTGGTAGACGAGGATGAAGAGGGCGCTTGCCATCACACCGATGCCATACGCCGCGGTGAAGACGATCGCCATCGCCCCGTCCATGATTGACTTGATCATGATGAGCTGGTAGTCGCCCACCGTCCCGGCCTGGATCGACCCGACCACCGTCATCGCCCCACTGCAGAAGAGCAGCGACGCGTTGAAGAAGCCCAAGGCGAAGTTGCGCCCGCTCTCCTCACTCCCCGTCCCACGCGAGAGACGCTTCTCCATCCACACCCCGAGCGAGAGGATCCGATCCTCGATTTTCAGGGCATAGCCCGCCGCCCCTCCGATGATCAGGGCGAAGAGGAGGATGAGATAGGAGTTCGACGAGAGGGCCATCGAGAGGCCGATGACCAGCGTGACCAACCCACTCGCGGTGAAGATCAGCTGACGATACGATTCGCTGAGCCGATTCTTGACCAGAAGGCCGACCAGAGTTCCAATGATGACCATCAGGGCGTTGAAATAGGTGGCAATCATAATGGGTGTGAGTATAATAAGTTTGTGGAACTCACTCAAGGAAGCGTCATGCAAAACATCCTGCTGGCGGCAGGTCTGGCCTCACGAAGCGGCGGGGAGAAGCTCTTCTACCCCTACCAGGGGCACACCATCATCCACCACAGCGTCGCTGCTTCGCTCGCGGCCGGTCTCTTCACCGTCGTGGTCACCGGACACCGGGCAGAGGAGGTGGCGTCAGAGCTCCTTGACCTCTCCTCCCCCTCCCTGCTCATCGTCAACAACCCCCACTATGCCCGTGGCCAGGGCAGCTCCACCCAAGCCGGCGTCGCCGCCTTGGACGGGGGGCTGCCCTTCTTCATCTCCCTGGCCGACATGCCCCTCATCGAGGCGGGCCACTACCGCACCTTGTGTGATGCGTACACCGGCGCTCCGCTCCGTCCCCGATGCGGGGCGAAGGTGGGTCACCCGGTGCTGCTCCCCCCCTCGTTCATCCCCCTCATCGCAGCCCAGGAGGGCCCGTTTGCCATGAAGGAGCTGCTCGCCTCCTCCCCGATGGAGTACCTGGACACGAATGAGGAGGCGTATGTCCGGGATGTGGACACCGCCTCCTCCTATCACGCATTGGTCAAAGGCTCTTCGCCTCGACCGTAGATCCATGCATCGAGAGGTGGATCTTCGCCCCCTCTGCAAACGTGCCGGAAAGCAGCGCGATCGACAGCGAGTCCTCCACCATCCGCTGGATGGCCCGCCTGATGGGCCGTGCCCCGTAGAGCGGGTCGAACCCCTCCTCGAAGATGGCATCGACCACCGCATCATCCCAGCTGAGCTCATAGCCGCGCTCCTTGAGCCGGGTGGCCAAGGCGGTCAACTGGAGGGTGACGATGGCGCGCACCTGCTCCTCGCCGAGGCGGTCGAAGACGATGATCTCATCGAGCCGGTTGATGAACTCCGGCTTGAAGGAGGCCNTGATGACCTCCCTCACCATCGCCTCACCCGCCTCCTTGGAGGGGGCGCTCATCAACTGCTGGCTTCCCAGGTTGCTGGTCATGATGACCACCGTGTTGGTGAAGTCCACGACCCGTCCCTGTCCGTCGGTGAGCCGCCCGTCATCGAGCAGCTGCAAGAGGACGTTGAAGACATCCGGGTGGGCCTTCTCGATCTCGTCGAAGAGGATCACCGAGTAGGGTCGCCTCCTCACCACCTCGGTGAGCTGGCCGCCCTGGTCGTAGCCGACGTAGCCGGGAGGGGCCCCGATGAGACGGCTGACGGAGAACTTCTCCATGTACTCGCTCATGTCGATGCGGGTGAGCGCCTTCTCGTCGTCGAAGAGGAAGCGGGCGAGCACCTTCGCCAAAAGCGTCTTGCCTACCCCGGTGGGGCCGGCGAAGAGGAAGCTGCCCAAGGGGCGCGCCGCATCGCCGATGCCGGCCTTGTTGCGCCGGATCGCGTTGCTCACCGCCTGAATCGCTTCCTTTTGGCCGACGACCTCAGCGCTCAGGGTCTCCTCGAGCTTCAGATACCGCTCGATCTCGCTGTCCTGCATCTTGGCCACCGGCACCCCGGTCCAGCTGCTCACGATCCGGGCGATGTCATCCTCGGTGACCTCCTCGCGGAGCAGCTGCCTGCCGTCGCCCTGCACCGCCTTGAGCTGCTCATCCATCACGGCGATCTCTTTGAGCAGGGCGGGGATCTGCCCGTGCCTGATCTGCGCCGCACGGGCCAGGTCAGCGTCCCGTTCGGCCTTCCCCTCCTCGATCTTCAGTTGCTCAAGCTGCGCCTTCCGATCCCTGAGACGGGCGATGAAGGAGCGTTCATTCTCCCACTGCAGGCTCATGGCCCGCCGCTTCTCCTCAAGCTCGGCCACCTCCGCCTCGATCTTTGCGAGACGGGCCTTGCTGGCATTGTCGGTCTCCCGACCCAAGGCCTGCTCCTCGATGTTCAGGCGCAGGATCGTGCGGCTGATCTGGTCGAGCTCCACCGGCTGGCTCTCGATTTCCATCTTGAGCTGGCTCGCCGCCTCATCGATGAGGTCGATGGCCTTGTCCGGCAGGAAGCGGTTGGTGATGTAGCGATTGCTCAGCGTCGCCGCTGCGACGAGCGCCTCGTCCTTGATCCGCACCCCATGGTGGACCTCATAGCGCTCCTTGAGCCCCCTCAGAATCGCGATGGTCGACTCCACCGACGGCTCCTTCGTGTAGACGGGCTGGAAGCGTCGTTCCAGGGCCTTGTCGACCTCGATGTACTTGCGGTACTCATCGAGCGTCGTCGCCCCGATGGTGCGCAGCTCTCCGCGTGAGAGTGCCGGCTTGATGAGGTTGGAGGCGTCGGTCGACCCCTCGGCCGCCCCCGCCCCGACGATGGTATGCAGTTCGTCGATGAAGAGGATGATGGCGCCATTGGAGGAGGTGACCTCCTTGATGACCGCCTTCAGACGCTCCTCGAACTCACCGCGGAACTTCGCCCCGGCGACCAAGGAGCCGACATCGAGGCTGAGGAGGCGCTTTTGGCGCAGGGACTCGGGCACATCGCCGCTGGCGATGCGCTGGGCGAGCCCCTCCACGATCGCCGTCTTGCCGACCCCGGGCTCTCCGATGAGCACCGGATTGTTCTTCGTGCGGCGGCTGAGGACCTGCATCACGCGCCGGATCTCCTCATCACGCCCGATGACCGGGTCGAGCTTTCCCTGCCGGGCCATGGCGGTCATGTCCTTGCAGTACTTCTCCAGCGCCTCATACTGGCTCTCCGGATCCTCATTGGTGATGGACTGGTTGCCGCGGATGGCCATCAGGGCCTGCATCGCCGCATCCTTGGTCAGCCCCAGCCCCTTCAACTCGCGGCTGAGAGCGCTCGAGCTGTCGTCGATCACGGCGAGCAGAAAGTGTTCGCCACTGAGGTACTGGTCCTTGAAGTCGGCGGCGATCTTGTCCATGGCGTAGAGCTGGCTCCCCAGCTGGGCGGAGATCGACCGCTTCACCGCCCCGCCATACGCCTTGGGGAGGCGGTCGATGAGCTTCTCGGTCCGCTCCAGCACCGTGGCGGGAGGAATGCCGATACGCTCAAAGAGCGGGATGAGCACCCCCTCCTTCTGGGAGAGCAGTGCGGCGAGCAGGTGCTCGCTGGAGATCTCGGCGTTGCCGTTTGCATTGGCCAGGGCATCGGCGTCCGAGAGCCCTTGGCGTAGTTTTATCGTCATTTTGTCTATGTTCATACGTACTCCTTCGGCTCGCCGGGCGAGCCTTGCTGTACATCATCAATATACACATGGGAGAGGAGTGGGGACTAGATTCGGTGGAAGTCGAGGTAGGTCAAGACCAGCTCCTTGGAGAGGGCCATGTCGAAGGTGTCCAAGAACGCCACCTGGAAGCACGACGACTCCAGCATGAGCAAGAGATGGTCGGCGACCTTGTTCACGTCGCAGGCGATGATCTGAGCCTCCTGGATGCCCATGCGCAGCAGGCGCTTGAAGAGGATCGTCAGCTTCGCTGTCCGCCTCAGGATGATCTCATTGAAATCCCTGCCCTCTTTCTTCATCTGCAGCATCACATCCACGAGGCTGGTCAACTCCCCTTCGCTCTCACTGGCCGTGTGCATGATATCCAGGCAGATGTGGCCGATGCGGGTGATGTAATCCTCGTCGCTTGACCAGGCGTAGGTGGCGTACTTGTTGAACATCCGTCCGGTGACCAGTTTGACGGCGTAGTAGTAGATCTCTTCCTTGTCCTTGAAGTATTGGTAGATCGTGGGGCGAGAGATCCCACACTCGCTTGCGATCAAGGAGAGGTTTGAATCCCGATACCCTTCACGCCCGAATACCCGCAGGGCGGTGTGCAGAATTTTCTCCTTGCGTGCCTCATGGTCGATCTTCTTGGGCATGGATCCTTACTCCCGAAACTGGCTTTATGACTACACTATACCACCATACTGTAAAAAACACTAGAAAGGAATTTCCTTCTTCTCCCAGAGTATCAAGAGCCCCGCACCGCGGGGCTCATCCATACCATTGCGCCGCCGTTCGGCTACTTGATCTTGACCTCGATGGCCTTCGGCTTTGCAATTTCCTTCTTGGGCATGGTCAGCACCAAGAGACCGTTCTCAAACTTGCCCTCGATCTTCTCCTCATCCACATCCTCAGGCAGGGTGAAGGAGCGCTCGAAGCACTGGTAGCAGCGCTCGGTGACCAGAGAGCCCTTGCGCTCCTCCTTCTCACTCTCCTTGGTGGAACTGAGGGTCAGCACATGCTTCTCCACCTGGACCTTCACGTCCTCCTGCTTGTAGCCGGGAAGCTCGGCCTCAAGAAGATACGCCTGTTCACCTTCGGTGATGTCGACGGCGGGGAACCGACCCGGATAGAGGTTCCAGTCGCGCAGCATGGAATCGAAGAGCGACGTAGTGGGCATTCCATAATTTCTTCTCGTTACATATCTCATAGTGTACCTCCTGGTATTCTGTTTTGTACTATCTACATACATGCAACAAGCGTGCCAATATTTAGCAACATTTATAATTCCTTTATTTATATAGCTTTATAATTTCTTAAACGCGCTCTTCACCTGCTCTGACCCGCCCCATTCGGGCCAACATGCCCCCACGTGAGGCACAAGCACACCCTATTGCGTCATTATGACACAATAGGGTTGAAATGATTCGATAATATGGGTTGCTTTGGTGCAGAGGTCAGAGAATTCCCGTCAGCGTGGCCACCATCACCGCCTTGATGGTGTGCATCCGGTTCTCCGCCTGGTCGAAGACCACCGAGTGCGCTCCCCGAAAGACCTCGTCGGTGACCTCCATCTCAGAGAGGCCGAACCGAAGAAAGATATCGGCCATCACGCGCGTCTTGCGATCGTGGAAGGCGGGCAGACAGTGCTCGAAGAGCACCTTCTCATTGCCCGATGCGGCAAGGAGCGCCCCATTGACCTGGTACTCCTTGAGCAGGGCGATCCGCTCTCCCGCCTTCTCCTCCTCCCCCATCGAGAACCAGACGTCGGTGTAGATCACATCGACCCCCTTCACCGCCTCCTCGGCGTCGCTGGTCACCAGAAGATCGCTGCCCTCCCCCCTCGCCCAGTCGAGCAGGTCATCTGAGGGGAAGAGAGCGGGAGGTGCGGCGATGTGGTAGCGATAGCCGAGGCGGGCAGAGCCGATGAGCAGCGCATTGGAGACGTTGTTCCTCCCATCGCCGACATAGGCGATGGAGAGCTCGTCGGCCTTCTTGCCGGTATGCTCGGTGGCCGTCATCACATCGGCGAGCACCTGGGTGGGATGGTCGTCATCGGTCAGCCCGTTCCAGACCGGTACCCCGCTGAATCGAGCCAGGTCCTCTACGATGCTCATCTCGAAGCCGCGATACTCGATGCCGTCGTAGAGGCGACCGAGCACCCTGGCCGTATCCTCGATCGACTCCTTCTTCCCCATCTGACTGTTGGTCAAGAAGGTGACGTTCGCCCCCTCATCAAAGGCGGCGACCTCGAAGGAGCAGCGTGTCCGCGTCGAGCTCTTGTCGAAGATCAGGACGATGTTCTTGCCTTCGAGCAACTTGCCCCTCAGGTGGTCGGGGTAGGCGGAGCCCTGCTTCTTCGCCTTGAGGTGCTTCGCCAATTCGAGCAGGGAGAGAATTTCATCCTTGGTGTAATCTTTGAGTGTCAACAGGCTTCTTCCATTCATCCTACGATCTCCTCTGTCCGCTACTCTAGCGAGATTATGCAGGGATTGTCAATAAAAATACAATTAAAAGGCTATTATTTCATTATTAATGCATAAATATACTAATTTGTGTGCAACTATTTCCAGAGCCCCCGCTGGATTTTCCCCTCTGGTCATGGTACCGTTTTGCAATGGAGGCAAACCATGTACCAGAGCGGATCATTCACCATGCCGGCTGAAACCGGATACGAACACCTGACATTGGAGTTGGCCGATCGATGGGGCGCCGATGCCATACGCGACTGCGATGGGGTGCGCCTTCCCCAAACACTCCTCGATGCCGGCATGGATGTCTATGCCACCATCTGCATCATCCGCGACCACAACGCCTACATCGCCGCCCACCCCCAGTACCGCCAACAGACCATCCTGGAGAGCCGCCGGGTGCTCGCTGAAGGGGCACGGGTGACCATCTCCCTCCTCGATGGGTACAGTAGTGCGCAATTTGCCGTCAATGACGATTCCCTTCCCTGGTGGCAGGTGCACGACCGCACCACCGGTGCCCTCCTCGATGCGGACGCATGGTCGTATGAGCGTGCGTCCCACACGGTGACGATCGAAGAGGCGGTACCGTACCACCAATACTCGGTGAACTTCTTCGCCTTCCGCATTTGGGAAGAGATCAACATGTACAACCACCTCACCAACGACTGGAAGAGCGAGCCGCTTGGCCAGATCGACCCACGGTACCCCGAAGTCCAACAGTATCTGCGCTCGTGGCTGGAGGCGTGGTGTGCCGCTCATCCCGAGGTCGACATCGTGCGCTTCACCTCCCTCTTCTACAACTTCGTCTGGATCTGGTCGGACAGTGCGCAGAACCCCCATCTCTTCACCGATTGGGCCTCCTACGACTTCACCGTGAGCCCGTTGGCACTCTCCCTCTTCAAAGAGGAGTACGGCTATGCGCTCACAGGTGAGGACTTCATCAACAACGGCTACCGCAACCCCTCCCACATCGTGTGGAAGGAGGAGATGATCGACTACCTCCACTTCACCAACCGTTTCGTCTGCTCCTTCGCAAAAGAGCTGGTGGACATCGTCCACCAGAGCGGCAAAAAGGCCTATGTCTTCTACGATGACAGCTGGGTGGGCATGGAGCCGCAGTCTCCGGCGTTTGCTGCCATCGGCTTCGACGGCATCATCAAATGCGCCTTCAGCGGCTTTGAGGCGCGTCTCTGCAGTGCCGTCAGCGCGGTCGAAACCCACGAAATCCGCCTCCACCCCTACCTCTTCCCCGTGGGGTTGGGCGGGGACCCCACGTTCAGCGGTGGGGGGAACCCCGCTCACGACGCGTGGCAATACTGGGCCAGCATCCGCCGGGGCATCCTGCAGGAGAAGATCGACCGCATCGGCTTGGGCGGCATCCTCCACCTGGTCGAGGGCTTCCCCACCTTCATCGATGCCATCGAAACGATCGCGGACG
>JGI24712J26585_10004844_pt1 | contig 10106 bp, 8 predicted proteins | sample BioPla3DNA2_FD_26585 | JGI IMG/M metagenome (IMG submission 26585)
GCTACCTGCTTACCATTTTTATCCTCCCCAGTAATCTCTATTCTTGGCACATTGTTCTTACTGAATAATGCCACTTCTACACTACGCTTACCCTTTTTGAACTGTGACTTAAGATGTTTCCCAAGAAGTACCATATCCTCACGTCTGCGTTTTTCAGGCATATCGCCTATTAGATCCCCTACAGGTGTAGCCCCTTTATTTTGCTTAGCAACTCCACGTGATATTTCAGCCGTCAAATATTTAGCTATGCTTAAATCCATGTCAAAGATAAATCCATTTGATACCTCGTATACTCTAAAAGCCTCCGAAGGACCGAACCCGCACTGTAGAGCCTCTTCCTTTATTTTAGCATATTTTTCGTACGTAGGCTTATCCTTCTCATTCTTCAATGTGAATGCGTATGTTATACCCCCGATAGCCTTGCTATTAATATCACACACCAAGAACTCTGACAACATATTTATTAACTGCTTAGATAAAGTACCTGCCATTTGAAATACCCTCCCTATTTTCAAATAATATGGTATACCTACTCATATTGCTTACAACGTAGCACTACTTATCTATTTTCAATGGCATTAAGCAGTTTAATCACTAGTCAAAATATAGACTATCTATTCAGCCTATAATTAAATTTCTCCTCTCTACTGTTTAGGCACATTATTTAGGCACTAGTATATTTAACTTAGATTACCCTATCTGTTTAACTCTGGATCGCTATAAAAATAACAGCAACCTAACTCGCATCTAGCCGCAAAGTCATCGAACGTCTGGCTATGCCTAGTTCCTACACTGTATATCTTCATTATTCCAGCGTTACGCTCTTCCTTACTACTAAATAATCCTATTATTTCATCAGGTGTTCTTATAGTTTCAGCGGATTCACCACCAGCCGTTACGTCTATAGTATCATCAGGGTTCTTCCTCAGCATATCTACAGCCACTTGTTTTAACTGAGCCGGAACTATACCTAACGGCTGTACCTTCAGTCCACTTACCAAGAATCTCTTGAAGGACATATACGCCTCACTTATCTTCTCCGTCTTGGATATCCTTCCTCTAGACTCCATATTAACTAAGCTGTCTATTACTACTACATCATAAGGATTTTCAGAATCGTAATGCTGTTTTAATATATCTATAAAATCCTCTAAATAAGCTGTTCCCTCTATAAATGATAGCTTGCCCCTATTTAAGTCAGTAGCCATTTGTGTCTTAGCCGCTATCACCAGTTGTCTAACATCGTCATTCTCATACTTTCTCTCAAGTATCTTCTTACTATCCAGTGAGTTACCAGATTGTTTTCTGACCATAAGCGATGTTTGCATAGCCTCCCACTCTTCTGAATTTCCTTCTAAAGGCCATACAACTACATTTAACCCTGCATCTAAACACCTTCCCACCAGATAGTTAGCCATTCTAGTTTTACCTCCCTTTGGAGGTCCGAGTATTCCCAATAGATTGCTTCGTCTTAGCTTACCTATTACACTGTCTATTTCTTCTAGCCCAAAGTCTATTAAGGCGTTATCGTCTCCCCTATCCTCTTTTTGTAACTCAGTTAATAGCCAATTCTCATCGACTACTTTAGTTAGTATTCTATCTCCATCAGCTAATTCCCTAAGGATTTTTACTCTGTCATTGTAATACTTCTGTGCATCCTCTACTCCCTTATAGATTACCCTTCTTCCTCTTGGCTTCTTGTATTCATACCCCATCTCACCCATAATTAATGCCATGTTCTGCGATGTTTCTAGCATATACTCGTTATTAAAGTATGATATATACACTTCACAAGCTGTATCGAACTCTTCTTCAGTGACTACCTTATTAGATAACTCCTCGAACATCTCTACTAGATTTAATCTAAAAGCCTCCACCTTTTCATCAGCTGTAGAAGACCTACCATCTACTATGTTACTCCATCTGCTTAAATCTATATAAGGGCTCCCCAATACTAAGTCCTGATTTTGATATAAGACCGACTCCAGTTGTCTCTCAGAGAATACTTTAACCTTTAGAGTCTTTAACATTTCATAGAAGAATGCGTACTCGTCTCTAAATATATTACTCGTAAACCTGGATAAAAACCTAGGTAGGCACGATCTAAATACTTCTTGTTTTAATTTTAAGGAGGGATTATCCTTAGATATCCCTCCAACTATAACGGCTGTAAATATATTTTCTATGCTTTCTTGAACACCTGCATCTATGCCCATATATTAACCCCCAAGTCTTTATAAATTACACGAGCCTTTACCACATTACATCCTTTATCTTTACACAATATCCCTTAGAGTATCTTTCCAAGTCTATTATATCTTTGTCTGGCACATTATATAATGGCTGCAGTCCGAATATTCTATCATCTGATAATATTCTAGCTGCCTTGAATGCAGATCTCCCAGTGAAAGTATTTAATGGTGTAACGTCTACGTATGCTGCTCTCCTCTTCTTCGTAATAACAAAGAATTTATCCGCATTGGTACACCATACCGAATCCTTAGTGCCTCCTTCAAATAGTCCCTTATATTTATTCCTAGGTCCACTCAACCTACTAAACCTTAACTTCATCCCCCTACCGTGTTCTCCTACTATATTTATACTGCCCTTATAATCACCTGCATTTGTTATATACATTATATTATCCATATCTAGACCTTCTAATATGTTGGATATATTGTCCTTTGGAATTCCCCTACCAGACTCTATATAGTGTGCGGGTATTTTATGTCCTACTCCGTCATACGTAAATATCAATAGTGTATCTTTATTACTACAGTTTACACGGAATTGTATTTCGTCTCCATCGTGTAGCTTCATATTAAGCTCGTCATTNATCGTCATNAGTCGCTTCATGTATCCACCTTTAGTTACCACTATGGATACANTGATATCTTCTATCTGCTCTTCAATTTTATCCTTGCGACTGAAATTAGCCGCCTTAGTCATTATGGTTTTCCTCTCATCCCCATACTTATTTTCTATCTGCTTTAACTCACTAATTATTATTTTCTTCTTCTCGTCATCGCTGCTTAATACACTATTTATAACAGTAATATCAGATATAACTGACTTTAACTCTTTAATCTTCTTAGCCAGCCTATTCTCAGTTAAGTCCTTAACCCTCATATCCATAAGATAGTTAGCTTGTAACTCATCTAATCCATACTGATTTATTAATGTATCCTCAGCATCATCCTCATCTTTCGAAGCTATCATTGTAGCTATTTCCTTTATATTATCAGCTATCTTCTCCCAAGTTTCTAACAGATGCCTTTCTTTTTCTTTCTTATTCAAACGGAACGAGTATATTCTTTGTAGAGTATTCATACGGAAGTTTATCCACTCGTTTAGTAACTCCAACAGCCCGAGTTCCCTAGGTCTATCATTGATTATGACCCTAGTAATAAACGATATTTTCATTACCATTTTAGAGTATCTATTTATCTTTTTAATTACCCTGCGTTCGTCAGCGCCTCTCTTAAGCTCTATGACTAGCCTTAACCCGTCTATATCTGACTCATCTCTTATGTCAGCTATTTCCCTGATGTCCCCTTCTTTTACCGCCTGCCATAACTCTCCTTTTATGGCATCTACAGTAGTCTTATAAGGTATTTCCCGAACTACTATAACTCCCTTGCTTATATCTACACTACTACTAACTGTTATAGAACCCCTACCAGTTTCACCAAGAGATAAGTAATCACTTATATCTCCGTGTACAAATCCTCCCGTTGGAAACTCAGGTGCTCCTAGCACATTCATTAATTCCTCTGTGTTTGTTATTTTTCCTTCCAGTATTCCTACTGTTGCACTACATACTTCCTTAAGTCCAAAGGATGGTATGCTAGAAGACATTCCTACGGCTATACCGCTAGATGTATTCACCAAAATATTAGGGAATTTAACAGGTAATAATACAGGTTCTTTGTCGGTATTATCGTAGTTAGGTATAAAATCTACAGCATTTTCATCTATTCCTTCAAATATCTCCTGACATATACTCTCCAGACCAGCTTCCGTATACCTATACGCTGCATAAGCTTCATCAGAATAAATCTTACCGAAGTTTCCTTTACTCTTTATGTAGGGTACATTTAATGCCTGGTGACCTGTAGACATTCTTACCAATGCTTCATAGGTAGCACTATCTCCATGTGGGTGAAACTTCATTACTGCCCCTACAATATTTGCGCATTTTGATTTATTTTTCTGCAGTCCCATTTTATACATCGTGTATAAAATTCTTCTATTAACTGGCTTGAATCCGTCTATGGTAGGTATTGCTCTAGAGATAATAGTTCCTTTCGCATAAGGCATGTAATTCTGTACTATAACTGTTTTTATGTCAGCCAATTCGCCAATCCTCCTTAATAATTAATTACTATACATATAAAAATGTTGGTAAAAATGTTTACCCAAGGTACCTTAATTTTTATTTTGATGGTTAAACTATTGTTAGACTTCTACTCATTATTTATAGTTTATCTGCCTTAATGAGAAGAGCCCCAGTAAATACTGAGGCTCTTCTAAAAAAAAGGAGATGATATTGTAAGCGTCGAAAACGCATTACAACCATAAGTTATTTAATTAGTCTATGTCNACATCCATNTCAAAATATTGTTCTATTAGATATCTTCTATTTTCAATGTCATCCCCCAATAGTGCGTAGAATAAGGTCGCTACTCCCTGATCATCATCCCCATATTCTACAGGTATAAGCCTTCTTGTATCTGGTCTCATAGTGCTTATCGACATCATCTCAGGGTCATTTTCACCTAATCCCTTAGACCTTTGTATTTTTATACTTCCTTCCCTAACCCCACTTGCAACTAAATTATTTAAGATGTTTACCTTCTCAGCTTCATTAAAAGCGAAGTAAGTATCGTCTTTAGTTGTTATCTCAAATAATGGCGTCTCTGCTATGAATACTTTACCAGACTTAAGTAGTGTTGGCATTAACCTATATATCATAGTGATTATTAAACATCTTATTTGCATACCGTCAAGGTCAGCATCAGTACATATAATGATTTTATTAAAGCTTAATTTCTTCAAATCAAACTTTGGTAGATCCTTGACATATTTACTCTCAGCCTCAATGCCACATCCAAGTACCCGTATTAAATCTACTATGATTTCACTATTTAATATTCGGGTCAAATCTTCTTTTAGGCAGTTCATTATCTTGCCCCTTACAGGCATTATTGCCTGGAACTTACCATTCCTTGCTAGCAGACAAGCTCCTGCCGCAGAGTCCCCTTCTACTATGTACAGCTCCCTTTCCCAAGGGTTTTTAGATGCGCACTCCTTAAATTTACTAGGCCTTCCCTGTATAGTATCCACAGATGTCGATAGTTTTCTTATTACCTTTTTCTTTATGGCATCTGCCTGTTCTCTTGCTTGTTTATTTACTAACACCTCAGCTACTATTCTATCCGCGATTGTTCTATTATCATCTAACCATCTTTTCATATTATGATACAAGAAATCATAATAAGATGATTTTATTAACTTATTGTTTATAGCTGTTTTCGTTTGATTCTTAAAATATGTTTTATGAGCAGGACATTCGGTATACCCTACAAGTACTAATAACTCCTCTACGTCTTTAAAAATTATTTTATCTGTCCTTGAAATCTTGTCCACCTTTTTAGCATAATCTTCAATTACCTTAGTAATTGCGGATGACATAGCGTCATAACTACTTCCCCCATCAGATAGGAAAGATCCATTATGATACATTTCTATTAGGTTTGTATCCCGACTTAATGTTAAGGTTACCCCCATGTTCACTTTATATACTTCACTATCTTCCCACTCATCCTCACAGCCTTCTGCCTGCCCCTTGAAACTTATTGTGCTGGGTACAAATCTCTTTTCTGCTATGATATCTATGAAATCACTGGCTCCATTAGGGTACTTTAATACTATTTCACTCTTACCATGAAATTTNAACACGATTTCTANTCCGTCATGCAACATGGCTTGACGNCGTAGCGTATCTACATAGTATTCTATTGGTATATTTACATCCGTAAATACTTCCTTATCAGGCTTAAATGTTATTTTTGTTCCAGATGGCTCATTAGATTTATCTATCTGTAATTCCCCTACAGGTTCTCCCTTTTCAAACTCTATAGTGTACTTCTTACCATCCCTTATTGACTCTACCACCATAAACTCTGACGCGTATTGTGTTGCAGTAGCTCCCAGCCCGTTTAGCCCCAATGAAGCTGCGTAACTAGAGCTATCGTACTTCCCTGATGCGTATAGAGTACAGAACACTAACTCCCAGTTGAATTTACCCTCTGATTCATTCCAATCCATAGGGACTCCTCTTCCGTAGTCCCTTACAGATACTGTGTTATCCTCTTGTACTACTATTTCTATCCTGTTACCGAATCCTTCTCTAGCTTCATCTATTGCATTAGCGATAATCTCAAATACACTATGTGCACATCCCTGTATATCGTTAGTCCCGAATATTACTGCTGGTCTTTGTCTAACTTGGTCAGGTCCTTTCAATGANGATATAGAATTATTATCGTAACTTCCATTTTTCATATTGTATTCAATGACCTACCTTCCCTAATTAATTAACTACCTCTTATATATCTGAGTATTTTCACAAGTTCCCCAGAATATATAAATTGCTCCTAATAATATAAATACTTAATATTATACCCCCAACGTAATTAATATGATGTAGACTATCTAATCAGCTTTCCCCAAGAAAAAATAAGTTGAATGATATTCAACTTATTATTAGTTAATTACTTCTAGTTATATGTTTTAGTATATATACTAAGCTCCTCCTTCACGCNAATACCTAATCTTCGTTGGGTAACATTATAGTTATAACAGCTTCTCCGTTATCTCCCCCATGTATCATGGACTTCAACTCTAATCTCTTATACCTTCCATGTGGCATTATAACTGTAAAAAACAGCGTATTTCCGGTGGATTCCCTTGCTTTTAAGGCAAATACTGAAAGTATATCCCATAACCTTCCAACTTCATCTTGCATACCAATCATACTTTTAGGTATATCTGATATAATACTTTGTACTGCACTAGTTATAACTGTAGGTACTAATATACCTGCTTCTCTAGCTAGTTCAGACACATCTATCAATACGCCATCTTCTATCGCCTGCTCTCTAGTGTATCTGTATATTACAGGTCCAAATAANTCCTCCATCTGTATCCCTCCTATCTTATATTTATTTTCTTAATTCCTTAGTAGTCTGACNTAGCTCGTAATAACTTGGGTTNTTATTGGCTAATATTAGGCACACCGGACATATNTCTACTGTATATGCCTTTCTACCTAATATTTGTACCATAGTATGCATCAGTTCCTTAGGAAATAGCTTACTGCACATAATGCACTTCTCCAATTATGCTGCCTCCCCATTCTTGCTAAATTGCTACATTTTATTCCTACTCAATATTTACTAAGGGTTTTCCACCTAGCCTTCTCAAGAATTTATTATCTGTCAGCAGAATTAATTGTGGTGCTTCAGACCACTTCCCACATTTCGGACACTTGTATACCGTTCCCTCCTCTCTATTAAACGTTTTCGTATTGTAAAGTTTTATATACCTCTTCTTAGACTCTCTATTTTTACACTCTTTATATGTAGCGTCATCCCATTCCGTTACTGTACTTCTGCTATCGCACCACTGACACTCTATTTGCATATCTGCATCTAATTTATTTGGTACTCTATTGTCTTGCTTTCTTCTCTTATTCATACTNTTATCCCTCATTAATTACTACTGAGCTGTTATATATTTTATAGCAGGACTTATGTATTAGCCTATCGCATCTTATATCTTTATCATTGTAAGCTAATATATCATCCCACACTACTCTCTTTAGTGTCGAATCATTTACATAAGGTACTAAAGAACTTGAAGTAAATACTACGGTAGGTAGCCCCTTTACTCCCCTCATATCTATTAAGGCCTTTAATACAGCCGTTTCAATCTTTTTATTCTCTATAGTTGTTAAGTAACAAAATACTACGCTAGCTTTTACGTAATCCCTCCACGTATACTCTATATCCTCAACTTCATTTTCATACCNGCTCGACCCTTGCTTTATATATCCCAATAATATTTTCTCTTGTATCATTCGTAACTCTGCCAGCTCAAAAAGAGAAATATAAGGCACAGCCTTATATCCCATTTTATCTAACCTTTTAATGCAAGTGTTTGCGAAAGTTGTCTTACCGAATCCATTAGGAGCTCCAAGTAAAAAAGACTTCCGCAATACATCAGTAGATATAGATACTAATATTTCATTTAATGCTGACGTGTAATCATTAAATCCCTTTACCTCACAACCTTGGGCTTTGCATATTTTTACTATATTTTCCTTGAGTACATCTTCGCTGTACTCATCATCTATTCTTGATTTAGGCACCAAATTCTTAGCTTCTATACTTATCCTATCTGCTTTTGTGACATGGTAAACTGGCTTTTTAGTTCCCCTATTTGCTCCCACTATACCTTTTGTACTTTTAACCTTTATACCAAGAGCATTCGATAGTTCACCCACTCTATCATTTTTATCCGCTGTTTTCATAATAGCTACTCCTTAATGCTTTTTTATTGGCTCACTAGTTATTCCAAAGTCCTATGGTTTTTTGATACTAATCCTGTATTAAGGGCGTGTACTCCAGTAATGTATAACATGTTTTTCCTCCGTCCTTATAATGCCTCCTTGAATTCCGGTAAGCTTCTTATATATGCATATACATTAGCTCCAAAGTAGTCATAGATATCTAACCCCAAGTCAGCTAAAGAATATTTCAAAAAGTATTTAACACTATTCAACTGACTTTTCGTAAGCCATTCAGCTGAATTCTTCAGTACATCACAGAATTTTTCCTTGTTACCTAGTTTTATTTCTGTAGCTGATTCATATATTGTATCTATCACATCAGCTGCTGCTATTATACTTCCTTCTATAGTATCATCTTTAGGATTTAATATATAACCTCTAAAGTCTTCTCTCCATGACATTGGTAGGTCTAGCATCATCCCATTGTCAAATGCACATTCCTCAGCCTTCACTAATATAGTCCTTAGCTCAGGAATTAAATCCTTAGTAGTTGATAGTATATCCCCTGTCTCTATTTCTATTAAGTCATGGTTTATAGCTTTTTGTAACAGTTTTCCCATATCTACATTGTTTCCAAACTTGTTTATCTCCCACAATGCCAGTCCTTGAGCTATTTTAGCTACTGCCCACATATGCTCCGCCACAGATGGTTGGCAACTCATATATGCGTTTTGATATCTTCTTATCATCATTGCCTTTCGGCTATTTAACATGTGCCTTCCAAACATTTTATAACCCCCTTACACGCCCNCATNCCTCCCAACGCTATTAACATTTACTGTACCTCTATAATACGGGCGTAATACTTACTATGGAATCCAGTATTATAACCTATGTCATCAAATAATACTGGAAATGTCTCCCTAAACCACAGTAACAGTGGAATCGCTATCTGTTGCATCTGAGGGTGTGCTGCTTTAGCGGCTCTAAGACTNAAGAAATGCCNCCACTCCCTCATGTTATAAGTCACTACTATTTCTGTTTTTAAGCTGTTTGGTAATACTGACCTAGCCTCCTGTGGTGTTGCTCCCATATGTAAAAGATCTAAGTAATGACTCTCTGCTAAGCTTACAGCACTTAACCAGTGGCTCTCCTTCGCACAATTTTCCTCACTTTCCCCTTCAGGTATGAAGAAAAAAGGTCTTATGAAGGTAATCTCATTCCCAAACTTATCATTAGAATAGTTACAGTATCTTGTACTCTCTTGAGAGTAAGCCGCTAATCTATGCCTTACTATCTCATGTGATACTCCACGGTCACATATTACTCTAACAGTAACCTTTTCATGCTCTAAGGTAGAATGATGTCCAGACTTTATTAACCTACTGATAAACTCTTTGTAGCTATCTCCTGTGATTTTTCCCTCTGACTTATAGCATACTCTGGCTGCTATTTCTATGTTCTTTAGTAATTTTACTCCGTCTACCATCGGAACCTCTACGTAAGGATCTATAATATTCATCCAACTACC
>JGI24712J26585_10004849_pt1 | contig 10101 bp, 5 predicted proteins | sample BioPla3DNA2_FD_26585 | JGI IMG/M metagenome (IMG submission 26585)
TTGTCTTTCTCGAGAGCGACAACACCCCTTATGATATAGGGCTTATCGCCTATGTAGACGGTTTTTCCCGCCGTATCGGTGCCGCCGAAGAGCTTCCACGAAATTACCTCGTCGACAACTATGCCGTCGTGCATAAAATCGCTCTCTGTTATATAGCTGCCGCTTTTGAGCATTAGAGGGTGGAAGAGAAAGTAGTCGCCGCCGACAGCGAAGACTTTGGCCTCAGCCGAACCCTTTTCGCTCTTTAAGCTGAGTTTGAGCTTGGAACTGAAGGCGTCCGCCCACACGTTTTCGTCATCGTTCAACTTGCCCGCGGCGGCAAATGCGCCCTTGTATGAGGATCTGAGCTCGAAGAGCTTGTCGTAGGTGAAGGCCTTGTCTTTCTCTCGTGAGAGGAAAACGGACACCTGAGAAAACTCTGCCTCGTTATTTCCCCTGAACCGTTCCCAGGCGTACTGTGACTGGAGCTCTTTGGGGAATGAAATGAAAACAAAATGGAGAGCTGCAGCTATTATGAGAGAAAGCAATGTGAGGAGCAGAAAAACTTTCTGCCCCTTTGTGAGCTTGTATTTATTATTACTTTTCTTGCTTTCTTTCATGGCGGGCTCAGTCTGCCAGCTTCACGAGATGGCCGGCCTCTATGGGTTTGGAGGAGCTTGTAATCACATAGCCCCAAGAGGGCAGGGCGCCGGATATGGCGGACATCGCATCATCCTTGGCCAGAACCTGAACATCCACCCTTGTCGCCACATAGCGATTGCCCAAGGGGCTGTTTCTGACCTCGACAACATAGACGAAGGTCCCGTTCGAGTCGGTGCGGATTGCGGCGTTGGGAACTGTGCTCTCATACTGCTTTGTCTCTTCGCTCACGCTGATATTCACCTGCGTGCCGCTCTCTATATTCTCGCCGCTGAGTTCGAAGAGAAGCTTTTTGTTGCCCTGAGGATTTTCCTTATCGGGCAGTATGGCAATGCCCCTGTCGGGAACTTCGATGACGAGGAGCGGCATTCCGGGCTCGGAGGTATCGCCCGCGCTGACATTTATCTGCTTTATAACGCCGTTGACCTCCGATTTTATCTCGCCGCCGGGGCCGACATCGGCCATGAGCTTTGCAAGTCTTGCCTGAGCCTCGCCGAGGCTGCGCCTTAAGTTCTGGAGGTCGAGATTGTCGAGCTTTTTGTTCGACAAAAGCTGTTCGAGCGCAACCTGAGCCTGAACCGCCTCGTCCCTTGCAGCCTCATAGATATTTTTGCGCTCCATAATGGCGTTATAGGCAGCCTGAGCCTTCTCCTGCTCCAGGATTAAGGCGGCGTTTATTGTTTTATATTTTTTATCCAGAAGCTCATATTCCTCTGTTAGCGTGTTCAGCTCGTCCTTCAGTATTTCGATTTCGACAAAACTGTCGGCGATTTCTTTTTTGAGGAAGACAAAGGCTCCGTAGTACTTGAGCTTGAGCGGGTTGCCGTCGATATTATATTCCACGACAGAATCATCGACATCCGGGGGCATGGGCTTACCCAGCAGCGGCCCCAGCGCCGCATCGGCAACCGCGCCGCCGAATCCCTTTGCAACAAAGGCCTGCCACTGCTCCTCGGTGGCACCCACCATATCGGGATCGGGACTGGAATCATTCTTTGCCTGTTCGTGCTTTTGATTGGCTATATAGATAAGGGCCTCGTACTTGACGCTGTCCTGCGCTTTTTTCTGCTCGAGCTCATTGCTCTTACTGTTCATTTTCTCTGCGGCGGTCTCGAGCTCGGCGATGCTGGGAGCTCCGGGCATACCGTTTCGGAGCTTCTCGTTGGCGATGCTCAGTCTTGCCTCGGCTGTGGTTATATCGGCGGGGTTTACCTTTGTCCTCTCCTGCTGTTTTATTGCATTTTCGAGTTTCTCTTTGGCCCTTATAATCTGGAGCTCGTTTGACTGCATTGATACGGAAATAAGTTTTTGATTATAGGCATACTCCGCGTTCGCCACCGCCTCCTTGGCGGAACTCAGCTCTGCGCTGTCGCCCGCGCCGAGAATTATCAGGGTATCGCCCACTTTTACTTCCTGCTCGAGCTTCACGAGGACGGACTGTATCTTCCTCGAGTCGCGGGTTTTTATCTGATAGGACTCGGCCGCCTCTATTGTTCCGCTGCCCCTTATCTTCGAGCTTATTGTTCCGGGAATTATATTGGCAGTGGCCACCTCTGGCAGAGAGCGATTCATTATTGTGTTGGAGAAAAAGGTGAGCACAAGCATGGCGAGCAGAAAAATTATCGCCGCATTTTTGACCCAGCCTCTGTTTTTCACTTTTTCGTTCATATATTTCTCCTCTGCTTCAGCCCTTGACAGAGCCCTGATTTACTATTCCCTCAACCAAGTACTCCTCACCGTGGAGGAAAAGGAGAATTGCGGGTATCATGTAGATTGCAGCTATAGCGAAGGCGAGTCCGACCTCGCCGGCATTTATGGTTGCAAGATAGACCGAGAGCGGCTGTTTTTGCTCGTCCGGCAGCATTATGAGGGGCTGCTCCACCATGTTCCAATAGTCTATGAAAACCAAAATCGTTATAGAGTAGAGCGCCGCCCTGCACTGCGGTATGCAAATTTTTGTAAATATCTGCCACTCGCTCGCGCCGTCCAGCTGCGCCGCCTCTATGAGATCGGCGGGTATGCGGCGCATAAACTTGGTGAGCAGATAGACCGAGAACGGGGCAAAGGCTCCCGGCAGTATGACCGCCCAGCGGGTATTTAATATCCCGAACCAGTCGGCAACCAGGTAGTTCGGAACCAGCGTTACCTGATAGGGCATGAGCATGAGTATGACATAGCTGAAAAATATGACAGCTCTCACCTTGCCGCGCCATCGGGTAAAGCCGTAGGCCGCTATCGAGGCTATGGCCACCTGAAAAACAACTATCGGCAGCACCATGATGACGCTGTTCCAAAACTTGAAGAGATAGTCGGGGCTTTTGAAGAGCACCGTGGCATATTGAGAAAAGCTCACCTTGTCGGGTATAAACTTAAGATTGACCTTTTCGGAGATATAGGCCTTTCCCTTTTCCTTGTTCTCTTTGAAAACCACGCCGTAGTTCGACATTATTTCGGACTGGGACATGAAGGAGTTTGTGATGGTGAGCACCGTGGGCATCAAAAACGCAAGCGCAAAGACGGCGCAGATAATGAAGATTGCCGCGCGGCCGAAAAGCCTTTTTCTTCATCCCTCAACGTCCTTTCCGAAGCTGTCTTCAACTTTGAAGAGGACGGCTATGATAATCACCATGACTATGGCCATTATCACCGCGGCGGATGAGAGCTTTTGATAGTCGAGGGAGCGGAAGGTGTTGTTCATAAAGTGCTGAAGCATATAGAGGCCGCTGTAGGGGTAGTCTCCCGTGAGCAGATAAACCTCTCTGAACACCTTAAAGGAGTTTATCAGCGAGAGTATGGCCACAAAAAGAATCGTGGGCGAGAGATAGCGGAGCTTTATCTGGAAGAACTTATAGCTCTCGGAGGCCCCTTCCACATCGGCGACCTCTAAAAGCTCCTTTGGTATATTCGCCAGCGCCGACATGAAAAGTATCATGTTGTAGCCGAGGTTTTTCCACAGAAAGAGCGTCATTACCACAAGAAGGCAGTATTCGCTCTTGAGCCAATCTATCTTATCGGCGCCGAAAAGCGCCAGAAATTCGTTTAAAACTCCCATGTTTGAAAACACCACCTGCCACACAAGCACAACCGAGGCCACGGGCACCATCATGGGGGAGAGGAAGAAGGTGCGAAACTGGCTTTTAAAAGGAATTCTCGCCTCGAGCAGGAGGGCGAGTCCCAGGGCAAGCACAACAGCCATAGGCACCGCTATAAACGAAAACTTGAGCGTGTTTTTGCTTGCCAGCAGAAAGGCCGAGTTTTTGAAAAGATTGATAAAATTCTGTAAAAATACAAACTTCGGATTTATCGGGCTTGAAACAAGCGAAAAGAAGATGACCACAAAAAACGGCAGTATGAAGAAGATGCCCACTCCCAAGAAGCTCGGCCCCTGAAAGGCCAAACTCGTATAGAAATCTTTTAGCTTTTCGTTTGTGATATTAAATTTTTCTTTTAAGCCTTTGGCCTTTTCAGCTTTTTTCAAACGCATTATCTCCAACGCCGCGGGCGGCACAAATTGACCCTAATCAGTCTACACCTCCCACGGCGTTTTTTCAAGTATAAATACCCTATGTGGATATTAAATTCAAGCTTAATACTAAATCTTGAGTTTTCAGCTCTTTTCGCTCACATAAATCGAAGCCCTGTCTTGAATCATCTTCACCGTCTCTTCCAGGCTCTTTGCGCCCCTGATATAGGGCTCGAGCTCCTCGTTGATTATCTTGATCAGTCCCTCATCATAGTGGCTGTTGAGTATGCAGTCATCGAAGACCGACATTATAAAGTCATATTCTGCCTCGCTCATGGCATAGAGCGTAACTTCAAAGGGGATTTCGTAGCCGATGCCGACAGAGCCGTGCGGTCTTTCATTTCCGGCATCGTCTTTTACAACTGTCATCTGGCTATTAAAGTACCTCTCTAAGGCCGTCTTATTTAAGGGAAGAGCCCATCTGCCCTTATCCACTATCCAGAGGTTTTCATCCAGCGCGCCGTAGCCGTCGTCGAGTATTCTCTGCCGCACATACTCCCAAGCAAGCTCCGGGTGCTTGCAGCTGGCGCTTATGCTTATGCCGCTGCTCGTCGTCACTATGTTGCTTCCGATTCCGGGAAGTCCCGTGAAGACTATCTTGCCGTCGGTGAGCTTATAGAGAGCGCGGATTTCATCGATGTTGGTCATTACGGTTGTCTGATAGAAAAGCTGTTCTCTCTTTATGAATCTTTCTCTGGGGTCTGTAAATCCGCTGTATCCGTATACAGACCAATCTATCTCCATAGGAAGATTCTTTGCGAATTTGAGAACGTTTATAAAGTCCTCTCCGTCGAAATGGGCCTTGCCCTCTTTCCAATCGACGAATTTATCCATGCCGTTCATGACCATCGACACATAACTGGGAGCGGTGTAGCCCTCGTCGAAGCAGCTTGCCCCGGGCTTGAGCTTCTTAAGCGCGGCCTCGACCTCTTCGAAGCCCATTTTTCCTTTTTCAAAGATTCCCGCAGGGGCAAGCGTTGTTGACAGCTCGAAGCCGGAGTAGAGGGTGTAGAGCTTGCCCTCATCAAGGAAGAGTTTGAGAATAGGCTCAAAGAGGCTGTCGGGTCCCAGGTCTTTATCCGCTTCAATCATGGGCATAAGGTCTAAGAACAGGCCCTTTTGCGCAAGGTTCCTCAGCGGCAGGTCGTAGTTTTCGACTATCATGTCTGGTACGTTGCCGGCCGTGAGCTCTGTCATAAGCTTGGTCATGCCCATGGTATAGTCGTTTTCGGTGTTGTATATCGAGTAATCGAGTATTTTGATTCTGGCTTTGGGGTTGGTTTTGTTAAACTCGGCCACCGCAATCATATCGTCGTTGCCTAAGTAGATGCAGGCCAGGGTGAGCTCTTCTCTTTCGGGGATTTCGGAGAGCGGCTTTCTTTCGACGAGCACGAGATCCAGGCTTTCGGGGGCAACACCCATTTCTGCCGTTTCATAATGCCACGCAACGGTCAAATACTTTCCGTTTCCCAGGCTCAAAAAGCTTCCGCCGCCTGCGGCAATGCCCAACTCGAGCCAGTTGAAGAGGAACTGCTGTTCGCCCGTTTCTATATTAAAGCCATAGACGCTCTGACTTCCCAGCTCGGTATAAAAGTCGAATTCTTCGTCGGCATCCGCCATGATGCCGTAGAAGTTTAGATTAACATTCTCGTAGGGTATTAATTTGCGGTTTTCAAAGTCTATGCGGCTGAGCTTTCGCGTGCCTTCATATCCCATGTGAAAGACAAAAACTTCGTTCTTGCGGCTGATTCCCATACCGTGAATCCATGTTTCGTCTTCGAGCTTAACTTCGCCCTCGATCTTGAGCTCCGGGCTGAATATCACAAGAGAGGGCTTTTCTCCCGAGAGCAAGGCCGCAAGCCTGCCGTCGGGGCAGACCGTGAAAGACTCGATATAGAGGAATTCATCTTTGCCGCCCTCTTTGCGGTATTCGCCTTCATCCCAAGATGCAATCGGTTTGCCGTCTTTGGAAATTATGCGCAGACTTGAAACATCGAGGTATTCGTAATCTTCATAGCCTGTTTTGTAGAGAACGCCGGAGCTTCGCTCGATAAAAACCAGATTCCCGTCGGGCGTGACCTCCATGCCGTAAATGCTGTTCGAAAACACCATTCCCTCGTGACTTCCCTCGGGCATGATGGGCTTGTATTCCTCTATCTCCTTAAGCTCGCTTCCGTCAGGCAGCATGGAGAAAATCCGAGTCTGCGTCTCGTAATAGACCATCTCTTCATCGGTGCCCTCGTACATCTTTCCCGTGGGGATCTGTCTGTCTCTATATGCCAAAAAATATACTCTTTCTCCGTCGTAGCAAAGCTCGTTTATTCCGCTGAAGCCCTCGGGGAGCTTGAGCGGCTTTGTGCTTGCAACATATCCGAAACCCTTTTTACTTGAGCCCAAGCTGCCTTGAGATCCGCCCGGGCTGCCGGGGTCTGCCGAGCCGCCGGCTTTTCCGCAAGCTGAAATCAAAGTTAAAAGAAGCGCAAGTCCCAATATGAGCGCAAGGCTCTTTTTTATATTCCTCATAATCTTCCCTCCTCGGAAGTTATTAACTTTTCGGAAATATTATACTTAAAAACAGGGACAGTGACAATATACACCTTCCCAAATTTTATTCTATCAGCTGGCCTCGCTCACATAGATTGAGGCTCTGTTTTGAATTATTTTTGCGGTCTCTTCGGCAGTTTTGCTTCCTTCGAAGAAGGCGGCCGTTTCCTCGTTTATTATCTCCATGAGCTTTTGATCGGGTTCGTTTATTACGGAAGTATTTTCGAAGAGCTCCATAAGGGCGTCGCGCTGCTCCGCCGTGAGGGCATAAATATTTATGTTTTCGCCTCCCGCAGTGCCCATGCTGATTCGGCTCTCCTCTACCTCGTTTCCGTTTTCATCCTTTATCATCTGCTTTTCCATAAGCTTGTTAATGAGGTTCTCAAAGGACTTGGCGTTCATCGGAAAGGCTCCCCAAACATCGTCTTTTTCATAGGTATTTACATCAGCTACCAAAGTTCTCACAAATTTCCACGCCAACTCGGGATTTGCGCAATTTGCGCTTATCGAGAGTCCGCCTTCCAATACGAAGGCCGAAAACACCTTGTCGGCGCCTGGAAGAGAACAAAAGTTTATTTTGCCGTTTAGAAGGGTACTCAACATCCTGTATTCCAAGAGCTCCGAGTCGTTTGAGAGCAGCATAAAGAGCTGTTTTCCGTCTCGCACTCTGATGGCGGGATCTTCATATTCCATATACATCATGGCCTTTTCCTCCTGCGTCGGCATTTCTTTTGCCAAATTCAGAAGGTCTATAAACATATTACTGTCGAACATTGCCGTGCCGTTTTCAAAATCGACAAAATCGCCTTGGTTTAAAACCATAGCAAGGTTGAGGAAGGTGGGTCCGTTTACATATGCATCAAAGTAGCTGGCGTTTTCCTGCAGCTTCGCCTTAGCGGCCTTGGCGGCCTCGAAAGTCACCAGCTTATCGGGGAGCAGGTCCGAGGGCGCAACGCAGCAGATGTGCCTGAAGCCTGCGCTGAGGGTGTAGAGCTTGCCGTCTTTTAGGCTTGCATTGAGTACGGGCGCAAGCAGAGCATCTCTTCCGCCCAGCTCCTTATCGGCATCGATAAGCGGCATAAGATCTATAAAGAGCCCCTTCTTTATAAAGGACTGCTGCATGCTCGACTGTGAACAGATTATGTCGGGAACATTGCCCGCGCCTATCTCGGTGAGGAGCTTGGTTTCTCCCGCCATGTAGTCGTTTTCGGTATTGAACACCGAGTAGTCCTTCACTTCTATTTTGAGCTCGCTGCTCTTTTTGTTGAATTCGAGAATCTTTTGGCTCATATATCCATCGATATATATGCCTGCGAGGGTGAGAGTCTGTACCTCTGGGGTCTCTTCTTTGGGGGTTTTTGTGAGGTAAATCATCTCGTAGCTTTGATTTTCGCCGCTGCCTCCGCCACCGCCGAGGAAGTAGCTCATTGAATTATCGGTAAGCGCCAAGAGGTCGCCGTTTTCAAGGGTGCTCAGAAGTCTGAGGTTGTTCATGTCGATACCGCTGTTTACGAAGTTGAGGATATATTCGGTCTTGCCCGTTTCGGCGCTAACGCCGTAGAGATTGGCATTGTCGCCCACCATGAAGTCGAAGCCGCCCCCGCCCGTGTACATAGCGTAGGCATCTTTGTCCAAGCTCATGCCTTTTTTAATGTCTTTGGCCTCGAAATCGAGTTCGGAAACCATTCCTCCGCCCGTATTTCCGAAGTACATGAGATAGGTTTTGCCCTCGGCGCTCTGCGCGCTGCCCGAAATCCAGCCGACATCGCTAAGTGATTTTTCGCCCACGGGCTTCAGGTTTTCATCGGCAAAGATAAGCTTGCTGCCTTGCCCGGAGCTTATGAGGCAGAGCTTGCCCTCGGGCGAGAGGATTATGCCCTGCAAAAAGCCCTTTTCCTCGCTTCCTATCAAACTTTCAGTCTCGACCCTCAAAAGTTCCTTGCCTGCACTATCGAGCTTGCGGATGAAGGAGCCCTGCTTCGATTCTCCGTCCTCGTTCATGCCGGCGGCATAGTATGTCTCAATGATAAATATATTGCCGTTTTTATCGGCAGAGATATTTGAAATATCGGAAGTTACAATAGAGAAATCTCCCTCTCCCAGTTCGGAAATAACGAGAGGCTCGTAGGAGGGAAGCTTTTCGAGCTTGGGATTTTCCATATTGAAAGAATAGATATAGCTTATGTTCTTAATCTCGAGCTCCTCGGCATTCTCATCGCTTTCGAAACGTTCAATTGCGCTTATAAGAATCTTATCGCCGAGCTTGGCGCTCACGTGGCCGAGCTGCATATTTTTATCGGTAAGTTCTATTTTCGTATATTTTGGGAGATATACAAAGTCGCTCTCATATGACTTTTCACTCTGCTTTTCTCCGCCGCAGGCAGAGAGAAGGCCGAGCGCCAGCGAGAAAACAAGAATTATTATAAGTATTTTTTTTGCTTTCATTATTCTACCTCTTTTTTTGAGAATCAACCATTCAAACTGTATCGTTTGATATAGTACAGATATTCTAGCACTCTCCGTTAGCGCTGTCAAGAAAAATAAAACCGAAGTTTTCCGACTGCTTTATCGTTTTTAATTATATGCTGTGAGCATATTAAGTAGTAGGCGGAAAGGTCTTAAGATTTGTTTAAGATTAAGATTTTTGATTTTTTACCACATACATTAATCTCCATTCGCCGACTTTGTCGGCACTTTCCCCTTATGTTTAATGGGGAAAGAACAGCTGGGCGCCAGTCTTGGGCGCTGTTTAGAAAATCGAAAATAACAGAGGAGCCAAGTTTTAATTTGGCTCCCCATTATTGCTTACTTATCTTTGCAGTTGTCTTTAATCTAATCTTTTTGCCTCTGTTTTTTCCTGCGACGGAGCAGCAGCAAGCCGCCCGCCGAGAAGAGCGCTAGGCTCGACCAGAGGCAGATTCCCATGTTGTCGCCTGTTTTCGGCGACGGAGCAAACCAGCTTGTTGCAGCTTTTGCCCAGACAGCGGTAAACTCGTGTCCGCCCTCGGGCACTTTAAACTTATCGCCCGGTTTATACTTCGAGCCTTTCCAATATTGGAACTTATATCCCGCTCTGACGGGGCCCTCGGGGATTGTTATCTCGGCTCCCGCTATTGCGGAAATTATTATAGGATNGGTAGAGCCGTCTTTCCACTTGCCGCCCGAAGGACTGAACTTCATTGTTTGTTTCTTTACAACGGTGACTTCGCAGGTATCGAAAAAATCGTCGATATCTTTTGAGGTCGCGGTTATGGTCGTTGTGCCGAGGGCGTGAGCAGTTACTTTTCCGTTTTCATCAACAGAGGCAATAGCGGGGTCGTCGCTCTTCCAGTCTACAGCCTTGTTTGCGGCATCGTCGGGGCTTACCGTCGCGATAAGCGTTTCGCTGTCGCCCA
>JGI24712J26585_10004851_pt1 | contig 10097 bp, 19 predicted proteins | sample BioPla3DNA2_FD_26585 | JGI IMG/M metagenome (IMG submission 26585)
GCCTCCTCTTTCAAAACCTCTCCTAGATAATATGCTGCGATGATGAGTACTGCCAAGCATGCGTAGAAGAACCAATCAGCATCATTCACGCACAAAAAGGCGGTCAGGAAGAGTAGACAACAGGCTATGAGCCCGCCGAAGAGTGCGCCCCAGAGCCCATAGTGGTTTTTTGACTCGGTCATAGGTAGCGCCCCATAAAATAGACTCCTGCACCAAGCATTGTCGCAAGCAAGAGTATTATCGCCGCTGTAACCAAGAATTCAAGGACATACTGTCGAATAGACCAGTTCCTCCTGTATGCTCCTGCGATGTAGAGATGCTGACACTCTGCGCACATGGTGGGGCAGCCTTCTAACTGACCTTGTGAATCCGGAACCGTTCCTCCGCACATATGGCAGCGGCGCTGTACTGGACTCATCCTGTCCCTCATGTACATCCCCACTGATAGTCGCAATTCTCTCCGCAGAAGTGCCCCAGTTCAAGCGCCGTTGAAATCTCCTGCAATACTTCTGCTACTTCTTGGGATGATGGGCCGAGTGCTCCCTTGTCTTCCCGCCATTTGATTAGAATCCTGGTTTCATCCATGTGCTCACCTCCCTTGCTTACCCTCATGTAGTGCAGCGACACTTCCCTGGAGATGCCCCGTCGGGCAGGTCTTGAGGTTACCCGGCTTTTTGCCGCCGGCAGCCTTGCAGGTCCGGGAGAGATTCTTCCCCTCCCGGGCTCCGACCAGGTCGGGGCACCGGGCCGCGCTGCAGGCGGCGACGCTCGGCCGGACTTCGGGGATGGTCTGCTCGTCCATCGATGCCAGGGAGACCAGGCGGAGGGCTTCCTGTTGCAGCTCGGTTGCCCGGGCATCGTCGCAGCGACAGAGGAACTTCATAGGGTCGTCCTCCTCCGGGTGTTACTGAACCCCAGGCAGGCCGTGAGCCAGTAGAAGCCGAACATGACGACGACGTACGGATTCTGTGTCAGGATGCCCCAGCTCACCCAGAGGGCGTTGCCGAGGATCCAGAGGATGAACCCGAACCGCCGGGACTTGAGCGAGTAGCCGGAGACGAAGAGGGCCCCGACGATGCCGAGAATGACGGCCGGGGCCTGTAGCAGGTCTAGCATGCTGCAGCCTCCCTGGTTTTCCTGCCGGGCTTCTTCTTGGCTGGCAGCGGCACCATGGGGATCTCCAGCAGGCCGCTCGCGGTGACGGTATACCGGTGCCAGGTGCCGGTCACGCTGCCGGGCTGCCGGTCGACGTAGACCCAGAGTTCTACTTTGGTCGAGCGCGGGTGCGGGACTGCCTGCATCCGCGTGATGTCCTTCTTGTTCGTCCTGTAGACGGCCGCGATCGACGTGATGGGCGTCTTCGTCCTCTTCACCTGGATGAAGAGCGTCTCGTCTGCGCTGCTGGCGACGATGTCGAACGTGCCCTTCGAGGCGTGGTTGCGTTCCGTCCAGTAGGATAGCGCCTGCAGGATCCGAACGGCCTTGAGTTCGGCACGGTAGCCGCGTTCGTAGAGTTTATTCGGCATGGGCTTTCTCCTCCTGGGACACGAAAGCGCCGTACTCTTTCAGGGCTGTGGATGCCCGGTCGACGTCCTCCTGGGCGACCTGGACGATGTAGTGGGTGGACCGGTCGACGTCGGGGGTGAACGTGGGTGTGATGTCGGCGGCCTTGAGGGCTCGCTCGATGACCAGGACGTAGTCCCGGTCAACGGCGCAGATGGAGGCGAGGCCAGGCATCAGACCGCCTCCAGCTGCTTCCACCACGGGCGGAACTGTAGCAGGGCGTCGGGGTCCGGGAAGGTGCCGGTGAAGCAGAGCGCCCGGTCGTCCAGGGTGACGTGTGCCGGCGGTTTTTCGGCAGCGATTTCGAGGNAGGGAAACCCGTTCTCCTTGAGCCAGGCNNGCATGGCCCGTCGGCCGAGCTGAGTCTTTGCCCGGGCGGAGTGGATGACGACGTCGAAGCTCTCCTGGGCAGCCTGGACGAACTCGACAGCGCCGGGGACCGGACCTCCGTCGATGATCGTGTCACCCCGGAACCCGGTGTACTGGTGCAGGACGCCGTCGAAGTCGAGGGCGAGGGTCGGCTTCATGACGAAGCCTCCGTGTTCTCCTTCACGGCCTTCGTCAGTTCACGCATCTCTCCCTGGATGCCTGCCAGGGCGGCGGCACAGGTCCGGCAGTCGCCGCGAGCGGTGTTCTTGCCGATGGTGATGCTCTCGATCGCGTCGGTCACCCGGGGGCCTTTCTCCGTCGGCCGCTGCACTGAGTAGGCTTTCAGGTTGACGGAGATCTTCTCTCCTTTCATCGGCCCGGACCGGGGCGAGAAGGTTATCCAGTGGTGCTCGAAGGGGTCGAATTTCGCGTTTTTGTGTGTTTCCTGGTTTCCATTTGTGAGGTTCAGAGTGATATCCATAATCAGTCCTCCTTTGTTGAGATGGTCATCTTGCGGTGCTGCAGCCGGCCGGCTGCGTCTGCTCCCCAGACGAGCAGGGTGCCTGCCGGCTCGAGGGGTTTGGCCACGTGGGTGACCTGGAGCCCGGCAAGGTTGCCGGCGTCGATCAGGTCCGCGACCAGGCGGCGATATCGGTCATCCATGTCCGTCCCGTGGGCGCGACCGTACTCGTAGCTGTCCCGGGATCCCTTGCCGGCCGGCTTCCGCCAGTCGATGATCCAGACTCCCCATCCGTTCAGCCAGACCTGCAGAACCTCGAGGCCTTCCGCCCGCTCCCAGGCGAGGAGGTCGTGAGCGATCTGCTCGAGGAACGAGGGGGGAGAGGGGGGCGCTGCGGCCGGGGCCTGCTCGGCGATCATGCGGCCTCACCGTCCTGGAAGAGGGAGGCCTGCACGGTCGCCTTCGGGATGGGCGGGCGTGCCGGCTTTACGGGCTCCGCCGGGGGTTTGAGGGACTGGACGATGAGGTCCCGGGCGATCTCTGGCCGGAGGCGTTCCCAGAGGGCGAACCGTCCGATCGGGAGCGTGGCGAAGGCGTCGTAGACCTCCATGCGAAGCGTATCCCCGTGGATGTGGATCGCGGGGATCCCGTTGAGGACGGCATTCATCGTGCAGAACGTGAAGGCCCGGCGGTCGATGTCGATGTTCGTCATCAGGAAGTTGAATGAACCTGTTCTCTCGCCGAAATGCTTCGCAACACGGAGCATGAACCGGCCGGTGCCGGCTGCCGGGTCGCAGACGGTCCACGGGGTCTTCCGGTCGAGGTCGATGCCCTGGAAGGTCATCTCGACCATCATGTCGACGACGTCGATCGGGGTGAAGAACTGGCCGTTGCGCTCACTGGTCTCGCCGTTGCACTCGAGCCACTCACCGAACAGGTCGCTGAACGGCCCGGCCTCGTCGGTGTAGTCCTGGGAGATGTCCATGAGGGAGGCGAGGAGTTCGGTGTTGGGACGGAACTCGTCGGCCCGGTCCCGGCGGAAGTCGAGGCCGGGGATGAGGATGTCGCTGTAGATCTGATCGTGGAGTTTCGGGCCGTTGAGGTCCTCGAGATCCTCGAGGCGCTTGGTGGCCCGGTGCGGGTAGCGGACCCGGCTCATGGGACCAGCCTCCGCTGGTAGACACTGCGAGTTGCCCAGTCGTCCCTCGTCTGGATTCTGAAGAGGAGTTTGCACCCTTCGCAGTAGGTCTCGCCGTCGGCGATGACCCGGCCGCAGCTCCGGCACACGGTGACGAGCGGGATCCTGGGCCTGTTGCGGCGCTCCTCAAGGGCTTCCCACTCAAGGAACTCCCGGGTGGTGAGCCGCATCAGGGCCGCCTCCCAAACACGTAGGTCCGCTCAACGTCGTGGACGAACTGCCATTCGTCCTTGAGGTCCATCTCGGGGAGAACCACGCTGAGCTCGAGCGCGTCGAACCAGAACGTGATCGCGTCATCGGCCATGCCTAGACTCCCCTCCACTTCGCGACGAGCTTCCGCCCGAGCCGGCTGCCGAAGGGACTGAAGCAGACCTCTAGGGTGGGGTGGTCCTTGAGGAGGCCAGCTTTCTTCAGGTCCTCGATGGCGTCCGCTATCTCGGCCGCGGAAAGCGGGGTGCCCACCCCGTCGAGCGTGGGGACGAGGTCTTCGATGATGACCGACCCCCGGAAGTTCTTTCTCGCCCAGGCGGCGAACGCGGCGAGGTAGACGAGGGTGACCCGGTCTTCCATCTTCATGGTGTTGCGGAAGGTCCGGAGGATCTCCTCGAGCTCGTAAGAGTCCATCGCGGTGAGGGCCTCGAGCATCGACTGCATGATCCCCAGGGTCTCGGTGATGGCTGTCTCTTCCTCCGCGGCGATGGGGGCGGGGGCCGGGGTGTCGGCCTGTGCTGCCGGGGGCCGCAGGTCCTTGAGTGCCTCGGCCAGGGCGTCGGCGAACGTCTTGGAGAGGGACTGGGCGAGGGTGCTGAACTGCTGGACGATGGACTCGACGCCGGTGTCGATGACGATCGGGTGTTCGTAGGGGTTGTAGTAGTCCGTCAGGAACTCCCAGAAGAGCCCCTCCGCCTTGCGGACCTCGGGGAGGATGGTGAGCAGCCGCTGCCGCATGCCCAGGGCGGAGATGCTCTGGAACTGGTTCCGGCAGTCGAACTCGCAGCGCAGGGTGCCGCCGCTGAGGTAGGCTTTGAAGCCCGGGGTGTGGGAGTTCGGCGCTTTGAGGTAGAAGGTCTTGTTCGGCCCCATGTGCATGCCGATGCTGGCCATGACGGCGTCGATGGTGGGCTGGTGCGTGACGACGACGGTGAGCTCGTCCCGCGTCAGGCGCTCGGGGGAGCGGATCCGGGCGAGGAGGCTGTCGATGTCGGGATAGAGGGCCTCGAAGTATCGACGGACCCAGGCCTCGATCCATTGCAGATTCCCGGGCTCGTCGCTGTAGAATACAACGCTGTCGGCCCCGACCTGCAGGGTGAGGTGGTCGCCGGGGTAGACCCAGGTGACCCCCCGGGCCTCTTTGTGCGCCCACTTCCGGGACGCGACCCACCGGAGGACCTGGTCCCGGAAGACCTGGTCGACGAGCACGAACTGGATAGTGTCCCGCTCTAGCGTGGCGATCGATAGCGGACATGACCGGCAGGTGCGATCGGTGCAATCCGGCGGGCAATCCGTTCTGGGGACCGCAGGCGGGGTGGAAACGGGGCGTTCCCTATGCCTTTTGCCCTGTCGTTCCGCGATCGGGGGCTGCTGCGGCGATGTCCGGTGTTCATGTCCGGTGTTCATGTCCGAAATGTCCGGTGTCGGATACCGGACATGTCCGGTGTTAGTCGTGTTTTTAGGGGTCCGTTTCTTGCGGGACGCTTTCTTCTTGGGTATGTCCGGTGTTAGATTCTGAATATCAGAATGTCCGGTGTCATGTCCGGTGTTCTGACGGCAGATATCGGCCAGATCCGACAGACGCCTGCAGGAACCTGGTATGTCCGGTGTCTCCCCCTCATCTCCTCCCGAGGAGCCTGTAGTAATACTATAGATGGTAGCTCTGCCAGAGCGGGTGGCCACCACGTCCGGGAGGGTCTTCAGCACTCTCCGGATGTGACGATCCGTATAGCCAGTCGCTGCGCAGAGCTCCCGCTGCGACATGGGCCTGCGTCTCAGGGCATGCATGATGGCGTCCTCAGCGAGCATCGTCGAACACGATCGCGCAGTTCCGGAGCGGGTGATACCTGCTCTGCATGTTCTGTATCGCCAGAGCGTTGATGCGCTCGTAGAGTTCCCGGGTGACGTCGATCTTCGAGGCGTCCTCCGGCAGGTCCAGGACCGGGAGGAGCTCCCGCCAGTTGGTCCAGCGGTTGAACGGCTGGAGGTAGCGGTTGACCAGGTAGGCCAGGTCGACGTGGTAGGTTCGCCTGAGGCGGCCGACCAGGGAGGAGGGGAGGTCCAGAGCGACGGCCCGCATGCTCACAAACGGGATGTCGAACATCGCGCTGTTGTAGCCGATGATCACGATGTCCTCCTCGTCGGTCAGGAGGGTGATGGCCTGGAGGAGGATCTCCTCCTCGTCCATGTCCCGGCGGTCGAACCGACGCACCCAGGTTTGCCCCGCGATCGTGATGCGCTCGACGGGGTGCAAAATGGGGGAGGGGTGGTCGGTATACACGTCCAGATACCGGGGAGAGAGGTGTACGGTCCGGGCGATCAAGGGGTCACCTCCTGATCCTGCAGGTGCAGGAATTCTGCCAGAGCCTCTTCCCCTCGGCAGACGATCTGTCCTCTGGAGAGGAGGAGGGTGTGCTGGGAGCAGAAATGTTTATACCCTATCGTGCGGTATTCGGTCCGGGTTGATGCAGTCACTTGGCAGGCCCCCGGCGGACATATTCGACCTTGACAGTCTCTGTCTCGGTCGTCTGGATGCAGTCGGCAATGCGGGCCTTGCCCACGGCTTCTTCAGCCTTTCCCACCGGAATGGTGGCTAGTTTGTAGAAAGCGTCCGGGAATTGCTCGTAGAAGCGGTGCGGAATGACGGTCCGCACCACCCGGACTGAGGTCTTCAGCCGGAAGTTTCCTTGCTCTTCGATTGCCTGTTCCCGGGCCTGGACGAGGAGTTCGCTGTGGAACGCCTCCGCCCGCCTGATCTCTTTTCGCAGGTGCGCGATGTGCTCCTGCACCAGGTAGGCCTGCTCGAGGAGGGTCTCCTCGAGGATGATGTCCGGGACCTCGAAGGCGATATCGGTCCTCACTGGGCATCCCCCCGCTTGGTCTTCGGCCCCATCCGCTTCAGGGTCTGCTGTAGTTCGTAGAAGCCACAGTAACTTGTGCCGTCGTGTTCGTAGACCACGAGCGAGCAGTGCTCGCATTTGCGGTCAAAGTAATCGGAGCCGGGGCAGGTGTAGGCCATGCCGGCCTCGACGGCCGCAGCGATCGCGGCGTGCAGGTTCCGGACGACGGGGTTGGCTTCACTCATCGTACACCTCATCGCACCGGTAGTCGTCGCAGATCTGCCTGTCGCTGACCCTCCTGCAGTGCCGGGAGCACGACACTGAGCCATTCAGGATGCTCTTGGAGTGGCACTCGCATGTCCCGCAGCACTTCGCATAGCGGAGAGGCGGGATGTAAATCGGTTGACTCATTCTGCACCACGCCCCTTTGTGGCATGCGGGATCTGGTATTTCTCCATCTCGGCCCGGCAGCGCTCGGCATCTTCCCGGAGCCGCTTTTCCAGGGAGACCCCCTGCGCGATCTGTTGCGGGGTGGCTGACAGGATCTTGCCGCAGCGGGGGCAGCGGTAGACCGTGTGGTCCGGGTAGATCTGAGAGACTTGGTACCCGAGACGGCCGCATTCACAGCGCTGCTGGCTCCCGTAGTTTTTCAGACGAATCACGATGCGCATGACGTCGTCGAGTTGGGCGTCCGTCATGCCGGACTCTTTGGCTCGGTCTCGGGACTCTAGGAGAGCCTGGCCAGCGCGCCGGGCTCGCTGTCGGGGTCCCATTCAGACCACCACCAGATCAGCTTGGACCCGGTCCGCGTCGATGATGCCCTCTGCCGCGGCGAGACGCCGCCGGAGCGGGACCTCGTTGACGACGGTGACGGTGTAGCGGTCAGGCCCAGTCAGGGTCGCCTGCAGGTCGATCGTTCGCGAGCCATGCCGTGAGAGGGCCGTCGCGATCGTGGTCGTCAGTTCGGTGCGCGATACATTCGGTATAACATACTGCTGCTGTTTCGTGCTCATGTGCTTCACCTGTGTGGGCCTGTGGAGCGAGGGAGGGACCTCCCCGGAGCACCTGGGTCAGAGAGGAGCCGGTGATCAGCCAGACCCCGTTGTGGTATTTACTGAATTGCCACCCGGAGTCGTAGACTGCTCCGAACCCGGGATCCCCGCCGGCAACGACCACCGGGACGGCCAGATCGCCATAGGCTTCGTGGACGTCTAAGCAGTATTCGGCGAGAAATCCTTTCGTGACCCGAAAATTATATTTGAACTCGAATACAATCTTCATGGAGCCGTGAAACCACTTGAGGGGTTTCTGTTGGCCGGTCTCAGGATCTACAATAACAGGTGCCGCATACGCGACCATGTCGAATATGCGCAGCCGCCCGCCAGCGAGCTGCTTGCGCACCTGTTTATTGTGATCGAAAATTGCAAATCGCAGGCTCTGCGCGGCAAACATCTGACCAAATGCCGCGTATAGACTGTTTTCGAATTCTCTACCCTTGTCAATCGCTTCTTTCCGCTTGAGAATCGAGGAGTCGAGCTTTTCTTTGACCCTCTGCTCGACGGCCTCGGGGGTCATGCGGGCAGGATAGAAAAACGTCGCGTCGATGTAGGAGTTGTTGTGGCGCTTGACGTAGCGTTCACCCAGGATGTTGTTCCGGGTGTAGTTTTTCAGTAGCACCAGGTCAATCGCACCGAACTCTGCCCGGATGTCGTAGTTGGAGAGAACCTCCCCTCCATACTGGACTCGCCGGAAGATCTCGATGATGCGCTGATCTGGGATGTTGGCCTCTAGGTAGTCCTCGATGATCTGATCCTGGATGCGCTGGCTCTGCAGGCTGTAGTACAGGTAAAACCGCTCATTGCCGCGGACCGAGAGGACTCCCGGGCTGCGGGCAAGCGCCCCCCGCTTCACGAGGGCACGCAGTGCCCCGCTCACCTGCATAGGGTCGCCCTGCAGGTCCATCGACGTCAGGTAGGGTTTATCCAGGTTCTTGATCTGTCTGAGAACTGACTCGAGCACTGACCCGATCGTGGTCTGCAGCTCGACGCCATCGAGGCGATAGACCCGCATCCGGGCAGTGTCTCGGACATGCTCTACCTCCATGCTGAAGAGATTAGCGGGCGCGCGCGATAGATTGCGGTCAGACGGGGAACATGACCCGGAAGTAGTCGAAGAAAATTGTGGGGACGCCCCGGCCGGGATTTGAACCCGGGTTTGATCCTTCGATGGGTGTTCTACCTCCTGATACATGACCTCACAACCTCAACTCTCAGACGGGATGTGCTCTTTGACAGGATAGGTCAGCCAGAACTGCGTGCCGCAGTTAGGACAGCGCTCAGGGAGCTTGTCCTTCCGAGGAATCCAGCGGTGATCGCACCGCTTGCAGTGCAGTCGTGGCAGCTCAAATTTCACAGGTCCCACGGTATGATGTATACTGTAAGTTGTATATATAGATGTCCGTTTTGAGAGGGGGGAAACTACAGTAACTGCTCCAGATAGTCTTGCAGGATCTTCAGAGTCCCGTTCAGCTCGCTCAAGGCAGTGATAGCTCCCTCCAGGCGCTCGGTGACGTCGTCGAGGGCGAAGAGCGCGTTGTGCAAGTCGTGTTCACGCGGAGGCATGCTCAGCACCTCCCGTAGAACTTCTCGGTCCCGAGGACGAGGAAGGGGTGCTTTCGCTGGATACTCTGGTTGAGGCCGTGCGCGTCGGCGTGGATAGAGTAGCCCATCCAGGACATGATCGAGCCCCGCGGGTCCCGGGGATACGTGCCGGCCTCGATCTGTTTCATCCTCGTGTAGACCCGGTGGATGTTGCGGTTCCGCACCCGGACGTGGTCTGGGTAGATGACGTAGCCGAGGAAGTCGATGCCGCAGCGGGCAGGCGCGACGACCTGCTTGCGCGGGTGGAGGCGGAGTCGCAGCCGGGCGATGAACTCTTCGATGGCCGCCTTCCATTCCCAGAGTTGGGCTTTTGTTTCGCTCAGCAGTATAATATCGTCCATATACCGAATGTAGTGCCGGCATCTCAAAACGTGCTTGACGTAGTGGTCGAGTTCGTTGAGGTAGATGTTGGCGAAGAGCTGGCTGGTCAGATTGCCTAAGGGGATGCCCGTGCCCGGGCTGTCGTGGTAACTGTCGAGGATCTTCCTGATCAGGGCGAGGACGTCCGAGTCGGCGATCTTTCTCCGGATGATGGCCATGAGGGTGTCGTGATGGATGCTGGCGAAGTACGATTTGATGTCGATCTGGAGGTAGTATGGTGGCGTCGAGTACTGACGGAGATACTGACGGAGGCAGGCGACGCCGGCATGCGTGCCCTTCCCGCGCCGACAGGCGTAACTGTGAGGATAGAATCCTCTCTCAAAAGGCGGCATGATGACATCGTAGAGTGCCCGATGGACGATGCGGTCTTCGAATGCCGGAGCATTGATCAGGCGACGCTTGGGGTCGTTCACGTA
>JGI24712J26585_10004859_pt1 | contig 10083 bp, 10 predicted proteins | sample BioPla3DNA2_FD_26585 | JGI IMG/M metagenome (IMG submission 26585)
CATCCATGGTAAGACCATATCCAAATAAATGAAGTAAAGAATATAAAAGCATAGAGCCATGTCCTGCGGATAGAACAAATCTATCTCTATCCATCCATTCCGTATTGTTTGGGTTATGCTTCATTTGTTTTGCCCATAGGCTATAGGCCATGGGTGCTGCACCAAGGGGTAGTCCTGGATGTCCTGAATTAGCCTTTTGAATCCCTTCAGCTGCTAAAACTCTAATGGTGTTTACACTCATTCGCTCGATATTATTCATTTTTAAATCCTCCTTATTTTGATTAAAATTCTGCATTCCTTACTGTTCTAGGGAAGGAAATAACATCCCTTATGTTGCCCATTCCTGTTATATACATAATTGCTCTTTCAAAACCCAAACCAAAACCTGCATGCTTCGTTCCGCCATATCTTCTTGTATCAAGGTACCACCAATAATCCTCTTGCTTCATGCCTAATTCCTGAATTCTACTTTCTAGTACTTCAAGTCTTTCTTCTCTCTGGCTTCCCCCGATAATTTCTCCTACCCCTGGGACTAATAAGTCCATGGCGGCAACAGTTTTACCATCATCGTTTTGTCTCATATAGAAAGCTTTTATTTCTTTAGGATAGTCGGTAACAAATACAGGCTTATTAAATACCTTTTCTGTTATATATCTTTCATGTTCTGTTTGAAGATCAATCCCCCATTCCACGGGATATTCAAATTTATTGCCAGACTTCTTTAATATATCGATGGCTTCTGTATAAGTAATCTGCCCAAAATCAGAATTTACAATATTGCTTAGTCTATCAAATAATGTCTTGTCCACAAATTGATTGAAGAATTCCATTTCCTCAGGAGCATGCTCCATAACAAATTGAATTATATATTTTAACATATCTTCTGCCAATTTCATATCATCTTTCAAGTCTGCAAATGCCATTTCAGGTTCAATCATCCAAAACTCTGCTGCATGCCTTGCTGTATTAGAATTTTCCGCACGGAAGGTAGGTCCAAAGGTATATACATTTCTAAAGGCCATAGCATAAGTTTCAGCAGATAGTTGTCCACTAACTGTAAGATTTGTTTCTCTTGCAAAGAAATCTTTTTTAAAGTCGACATTTCCCCTATCATCCTTTGGGATGTTGTTAAAATCCAGATTAGAAACCTTAAACATTTCTCCTGCACCCTCAGCATCACTTCCTGTGATTATTGGAGTATGTACATAAACAAATCCTTTTTCTTGAAAGAATTGATGAATAGCATAAGCCGCTAAAGATCTTACCCTAAAAACTGCTGAAAAAGTGTTGGTCCTTGGGCGAAGATGGGCTATATTTCTTAAAAACTCAAAAGTATGCCTTTTTTTCTGTAATGGATAATCTGAAGAGGAATTTCCTTCCACTGTAATGGTTTCCGCTTTAATTTCGAAGGGTTGTTTTGCTTCGGGGGTTTTGACCATAATCCCTTCTACTGTAATGGAAGCTCCTATATTTAGTTTTGTAATCTCGTTAAAGTTATTCATGCCTTCTTCAAACACAATCTGAACACTTTTAAAAAACGAACCATCATTTAGTTCAATAAATCCGAATGTTTTGGAGCTACGGACTGTCCTAACCCATCCTCCTACCGCAACTTTACTATGGGCATATTCTTCTGTATTCCTGTAAAGTTCTTTAACTAATGTATATTCCACCTGTTTTTCTCCTCTCTTTTAAAGCCTATGCATTAAAATTCTTCATGACCTTCAAAAGGGCAAGTTTTATCTTCGTTCATGTAGTGGTAGGTGACACATGGCCCCTACCATAACTAAAGAAGTACTTTCATACATCCTTATAGTAAATAAATATTAGCTTTTTGGCAAGCTTCTATCATTTCATCAGACCACACTGTTGCTTGTACTTCTCCAATATGAGCCTTTTTCAAAAAGAACATGCATAACCTTGATTGGCCAATGCCTCCCCCTACGGTATAGGGCAGCTGACCCTTAAGTAGCTGTTTGTGAAAGTTCAGCTCTTTTCTATCCTCGCACCCCGTTATGACAAGCTGTTTTAAAAGGGCATTTTCATCTACTCTTATTCCCATCGAGGATAATTCCATAGATTTTTCTAGTATGGGATACCAAAAAAGTATATCTCCATTTAAAGTCCAATCATCATAATCTGGGGAGCGACCATCATGCTCCTTGCCCGATGCCAGTTTTTCTCCAATACCTATGATGAATACGGCCCCTCTTTCTTTTGTAATAGCATCTTCCCTTTGTTTAGGAGATAAGCTGGGGAATCTATCTTCCAGTTCTTGGGTGGTTATAAAGGTAATTTCTTCAGGTAAAGCTGGTTTGATGTTGGGGTATAGCTTTTCTACATACCCTTCGGTCTTTTTAAAAACATTATATATTTTCTTAACTATCTCTTTTAATGTCTCTATATTTCTTTGTTCCTTTGTTATAATTTTTTCCCAATCCCACTGATCCACGTAGATAGAATGAAGATTGTCTAATTCTTCATCTCTTCTTATGGCATTCATATCGGTATATAAACCTTCTCCTACAGAAAAATTATATTGTTTTAGGGCCATTCTCTTCCATTTAGCTAGGGAATGTACTATTTCTACAGTTTTTCCTCCTATGCCATAAACATCAAAGGTTACCGGCCTTTCCACTCCACTTAAATTATCGTTTAATCCTGTTTCACTTTTAACAAATAAAGGTGCAGATACCCTCGATAAATTTAGCTCTTCCGCCAATGCTTTTTCAAAATAATCCTTTAATTTTTTAATTGCATCTATAGTTTCTCTAATGGAGAGAGGAGATACATATTCATTAGGTATTATTAAGGCTTTTATTGCGTCATTCATTAATTTTCCCCCTGACTTCTTTTTGCTTGCTTTAATTTTATCATTATATCATACTCAAAGTGAATTTTAAAATAGTTAATGCATATTTTTGCTACAATCTAGAAGTTTAATTCCAATCGTTGTAGGGGTTTTACAGCAGGCCCATCTAAAACTTCCCCCGTATAAGTAAACCTTGAGCCATGGCAGGGGCAATCCCAAGACTTTTCCGCATCATTCCATTTTAACTCACAGCCTAGATGAGTACAGGTTGTATCTACAAGATACACTTTCCCGTTTTTATCTTTGTAAGCTCCTATTCTTCTTCCCCCTATCTCAATTGTTGTCCCTTCTTCTTCTTTTATATCGTTAAGGGTATCTCGCGGAATATCTAGTTTCCCAGAAATCAGTTCCTTTGCAACATCTGCATTGATTTGCATAAACCTTTTGGCTGATTGTGTTAAAGTAACCCTCGAAGGGTTAAATACTTCTTCACAGGAATTTTTTTGTTTAAAATAATATCCCTAATAAGGGCCCCTGCTACTACACTATGGGTCATTCCCCATTTCTTAAAACCCGTAGCCACATACATATTATTTGCAGCCTTTGTAATTTTCCCAATATAGGGGATATCATCTAAAGGCATACAATCCTGAGTGGACCAATGGTATAATATTTTTTCTACGTTATAATTTTCATTGGCAAATTCTTCTAACCTTCGGTAATGTTCTGCCGCCTCCTTATGATGCCCAGTCTTATGTTCCTCCCCAACAAGAAGTACCAATTCTCCATTTTCATAGGGCTGTGAACGGAGAGAATGGCTGGGACTTTCTGCAGAAAGATACATCCCACCAGGAAACTTTTCCTTGATTTTCATTCCGAGGGCATAAGTCCTTGATTCATACATCCTAGCAAAATAGAACCCGTAATGATCATGCACTGGAAAATGTGAGGCAATAACAACATGTTTGGCAGTTATTTTACCCTTATCGGTAATTATGATATAAGGATCTTCACCCGTGATTTCTTTCATTCTCGTATTCTCAAATATAAAGCTACCTTCTTTAGAGATGGTTTCTGCTAAGGGGAGTAAGTATTTTCTCGGATGAAATTGGGCCTGATTATCGAATCTTATGGCACCCTTAATAGGAAAGGGCAGAGGCAGCTCCTTATCGTAAAAAGCATTTATACCTAATCTTTGGGCTGCTGCTACTTCTTTTTCTACCTTAATTATGTATTCATCGGATTGAGCATAAACAAATGACGGTTGCCTCGTAAAGTCACATTTTATATTGTTTTCATTTATAATTTTATTAATCTCTTCTATGGCCCATAGATTAGCGTCAGCATATAGTTTTGCCTTTTCTTCTCCAAATTTATTAATTAGAGTATCATATATAAGGTGGTGCTGTGCTGTAACCTTGGCAGTGGTATGCCCTGTTACCCCTTCTAGAATTCTTCTTGCTTCTATCAAACAAACTTTTAATCCTTCCTTTTTTAAATAGTAGGCAGTCTTTATCCCTGCCATCCCCCCACCGATAATAGCCGCATCCACCGATATATCTTGCGATAGCTCCGGGTAATTAGTCGGTGGAGTTGAAGAAATCCAATAAGATTTAGATTTTTCTTTTATCATCTTTTTTATCTCCTTTAAATAATATATTTCTAATTAGTTTGTGTAGGAATTCTTTCAGTTATGTATGCATACATTTAAAATGAATTAAATATATAAATAAAGGTGATTTTATGAGCAAAATATATAATCGCAAAGCAGCTTCTGAATATGCTATTAAATATGGTCTATCTCCAAATCCACAGTATGTGTATTATCAAGGGGATGATTGCACAAACTTTATTTCCCAATGTCTTGCAGCTGGAGGCGCAAAAAAATCATTACCATCCTACCCATCCTTGGTGGTATCAAAATGGAAGAACTTCTATCTGCTGGGCAGTAGCTGCTTCCTTATACTGGTATATTAAAGTAATGACAAAAGAAAATCAGCTAGGCATAAAAGCAAAAACCATCTCCATAAAGGGAGATGGTTTATATGACTCCTCCATTGCTGATTTATTAGAAATGGGGGATATTATTCAATATAGAAACAATCAAGATAGGATACAACATTCTGTTATTATTTCTGGATTTAATGTTGTTAATGGTATAAAAGAACCCCTTATATGTCAGCATACCTATGAGGCTATAAATATTCCTTGGAGAAAAAACTTCAAGGAAACCATATTTCATCATATTGTATCAATTAGTTAAATAAGTAAACTAATGACTTCAGAGGCCGCCGCCTTATCTAATACAATTGTTGTATCGTGATGAAGCTGTAAAATCGATGCAGGAACCTCGGGGGTAATATCCCCGGCAATAGTCCTTTTAATTATTTCTGCCTTCTTGGATCCATTGGCTAAAAGAACAATTTTTCTAGCCTGCATAATCGTCTTAATTCCCATGGTAATAGCTTTTTGGGGCACTTCTTCGATGGAATCAAAGAACCTACTATTTATTTCAATAGTATTTTCATCTAAGTTCACTAAATGGGTTAAGGCTTCGAATTTTTTACCCGGCTCATTAAATCCTATATGTCCATTTTCACCTATTCCTAATATTTGAAGGTCAATTCCACCGGCTTCTTTGATCTTATTTTCATAAGATTCACATTCCTTATTGATATCTTCTGCCATGCCATTAGGAATGTGGATGCGTTCCTTTGGTATATTGATATGGTTAAATAAATTATCTGCCATGAAATAATAATAACTTTGTAAATTATCCCTGGTGATAGGATAATATTCATCTAAGTTAAATGTGGTAATCCCTGATAGGTCTAGCCCCGCCTCTTTATGCATACGTACCAATTCCTTATACATACCCACAGGGGTTCCCCCCGTTGCAAGTCCTATGGTACCCTCTGGTTTAAGATGAACCTGGCTTGCCAGTATATGCGCTGCTCTCTTGCTCATTGCTTCATAATTCTCTTCTACATAAACTCTTAGATTGTTAAACTTAAAATTCATATAATATCTTCCCCTTTCCAAATGTCAAATAAATATCTACTGCTTCATCGAATATGGTGATATCGGCGTCTTTCCCTACTTCGATACTTCCCTTTTTCTTATCAATACCAAGAGCCTTTGCTGGGTTGATTGTAACAGTAGAAATAAGTTTGGGAAGAATCCAAGGAGTGTACCTACTAAAATTATATACCGCTTTATTTAATTTGAGAATACCCCCAGCCAAAGTTCCATCTTCTAATTTTGCATAACCATTCTTTACGAACACCCTTTGACCCCCTAAGGTGTATTCCCCATCTTCTTTTCCAGCTGCTCCCATACTGTCTGTCACTAAGATTATATTATCAAGGCCCTTCACCTTTAGAATCATTTCAAATAGCTCTGGGTGAATATGGATGGTATCTGCTATCACCTCACAGGTAATATCCCTCGTTAATGCCGCCCCTACTCCTCCAGGACTTCTATGATGCAGACCTGTCATAGCATTGAACAAATGAGTAACATGGCTAATACCACAGGAAATACCCTCTAGCGCCTCCTCATAGGAGGCATTTGTATGTCCCATGGAAAGTACAATATGGGTTTCATTTTTAACTTTTTTAATAAATTCCAAGGCTCCTTCAAGTTCAGGTGCTAAGGTAATTAAAGAGATGATATCTTTATACTCCCTAATGATTTCAAAATCAGGTGCTCTAATATACTGCTCATCTTGAGCCCCTTTAAACTTCCTATTTATAAATGGCCCCTCCATGTGAACGCCTAAAACCTCTGCTCCATTAACCCCCCTTTGCTTTACCTGACGTACCCTATAAAGGGCGTTATATATTTTGTCTAAGGGCATGGTCATGGTAGTGGGTAGGAAAGCTGTTACTCCATTTCTTGCTATCCCTTCACTTATTCTTTGTATAGCTTCCTCACATCCATCCATTGTATCGTATCCGTCATATCCATGAATGTGTAAATCAATAAATCCTGGGGAGATATATCTACCCCCTACATCTATTTTGTCCATATGGGCCATGGCATATATCTCTTTTTCATCAACAATAGCTCTAATCTGCTCATCAAAAATAACTGCTTTGTTTCGATATATTTCTCCCTTTATAATTAGTCTGCCATTATATAAACATTTCATATTTATTCCTACTTTCGTGTCTAAATACTTAACTGTTCATCAATGTCTTTGGTTAGAATCCCGTGGCAATTATAACCACTAATCATTGTAATAGACACAATTTCCTTACATTTTACCATATACCTTTTTCCTTTACTATATAAAAAAGAGTAAAATAAAAAACCAACTAAAACAGTTTATCCTAGTTGGCTTCTATTATTCTTTTTCTTTATTTTAAAACTAAATGCTGCCTATCAGATGGCGAAATCTAAACTCAATGAAAATATTCAAAAACACAAACTACCAATTTTGTCATTCTTGTTGTAGCGAATAGTCTCATTATTTACGGGTCTTCCAAGATTCTTCATTCCGCTTCATTCTATTCAGAATAGGATAACTTAGTTTCGAAACCTCCCCCTGATTCCCTACAATATCTCTCCTGTTGTGGTGATAATCACTTCCTTATAGTTTACAATCTTCTGTGAACTTAGCATTGCAGTCTTAACAGCGGATACAATTCCTCCACAGCAAGGTACTTCCATTCTGACTACGGTGATGCTTTTTGGATTATGAATTTTTAGCATCTCAGTAAGCTTATTTGTATAGTATTCATTGTCATCTAGTTTAGGACAGCCTATCATGGTAATATGATTTTTAATAAAATCTTGATGGAAATTGGCATAGGCAAAAGGAGTACAATCTGCAGCAATAAGCCAATCTGGATTATTAAGATATGCTGCACTTGGATTAATTAGTTTTAACTGTACAGGCCACTGCATTAACTCAGATTGAAGATCTTCTTTAGGTTCAGATTTAACTTCAACCTTTTCTTTAACTGCAGGCTGCTTTCTTTCTATGGTTTTTGCCATGGTTCCCGGACAGCCGCAAGGCATAGGTGAGGCTTTAGCTTTTTTTCTTTCTGCCATTTTCTTTTGAACCAGTTCTTCATCGTAGGGCTTACTTTCCCTTTCGATGATTTCTATAGCATTGGTAGGACATTGGGGTAGACAATCTCCCAAACCGTCACAGTATTCATCGGATATGAGTTTTGCTTTCCCATCAATAAGTTCTATGGCTCCTTCATGGCAAGCTTCAATACATAATCCACATCCATTACATTTTTCTTCGTGTATATGAATAATTTTTCTTAACATTTGAACTCCTCCCTTGTGATTATGGCCTCATTATAGCATTATTAAAATATAAATCTGTGATATATATTACAAAAATACCCCATTTGTTATATCTTTCTTCTAACTTGACTAATCATATCCATAAGTTATAATAATCTAAATGAAGTAGTGAAATGAGGATATCCATGGATTCAATAGAAAAAATCTATAAGAAAAACAGTATTATAAAAACCGAAAACCCCTCTCCTAATCATTATTTTTATAAGGGCTTTAAACTAGGTATTCCTATTGCCCTAGGGTATTTTCCCGTGTCTTTTACCTTCGGTCTAATGGCAGTTAATGGGGGTATTCCTGTTTGGCTTTCTATTTTTATTTCTTTTTCAAATCTTACCTCTGCCGGGCAATTTGCAGGTGCCTCCTTAATAATTCATAATGCCTCCCTGTTTGAAATTGCTCTAACTACCTTTGTAATAAATATTAGATATATGTTAATGTCTCTTTCTTTATCGCAAAAGATTGTTCCGGGGATGCCTCTAATTAAAAAATGTGTTATGGCCTTTGGAATTACCGATGAAACTTTTTCTGTTGCTTCCCTTGAAAAGGATGATATAACCTTTTCATATATGCTAGGCCTTATTATTGGACCTTTTTGGGGCTGGGTTTTAGGTACAGCCACCGGAGCCATAGCCTGTAATTTACTGCCAAGCCAATTACAAAGCTCTATGGGAATCGCCCTATATGCTATGTTTATAGCTTTGGTAATTCCAACAACAAAAAAAATCAAAAGCTGCTTTAATCGTAGTGCTTTCGGGGATATCTATAAGTTCCATGTTTAAATGGCTTCCTTGCATAAATCAAATATCTAGTGGCTTTAGAATCATTATCTCTACCATTATTGCCTCCACTATAGGCGCATTATTATTTCCGAAAGGAGAGGAAATATGAGTTATGCTTTTATCTCTGTCATAACAATGGCCCTAGTAACCTATATTCCTAGAGTCTTGCCTCTTGCAGTTTTTAATCGGAAATTGAAATCAAGATTTCTTCAATCATTTTTATCCTATCTCCCTTTTGCTGTTTTGGGTGCAATGACTTTTCCAGATATTCTTTATTCCACAAGTCATTTATCCTCTGCAATTGCTGGCATGATTACTGCCCTTGTTTTAGCCTATTTTGAAAAAGGGCTTATGACTGTCGCCATCAGTGGTATTATTATGGTATATCTTTGGGAATTATTTATTTAAATTTTGTTAAGTATGAATATTTATTTTGTATTTGGTAATACTACAAACACCTCCCTTTTTTATACATAAAAAAGGCGTCGACTCTCCCTTAGCCGACGCTTTTTTGATTATTCATTTTTTTATTTCATTCATTTCTAAATCTATTTGCTCCTTTAATGATGAAGGAGGATTAAATAAAGAGTCATACCTAAACAATATGAATCCAAGATAATTATCTTCTTTTCTTCCATCTTCAATCATCCTTTGAAGTATACTTGTAGCCTTCATCCATTCTGCCTTTCCGCTCCCCGCCCAGGAATCCTCACGGCCTACCTTATAAGCAGCGAGCCCTACATATAACTGAATATCCGGATTTTTCATCAGATTCACCCATTGTTTAACCACTTTATCGTAGGGGTAGGTAGAATGTTCATACCCAAAGTAAATTTGTGGGCATATATAATCAACATATCCCGGATTTGACAACCATTTATAAATGTCAGTATACTGCTCATTATAACTTTTTGAAATGATGGCCTGTGGGCTTATGCCAAATTTAATTCCCGGGTTATTGTCTTTAATCCCCTTATATACCGCTCTAACTAGCTGATTTACATTTTCTCTTCTCCAATCCGAAAGGTTTAAGATGCCCCCGTTTAATTTGTATCTTTCATAATCAACTTTATCAAAGTTAGCATCTGTTGTAGGATAAAAATAATCATCAAAATGTATCCCATCTACATCATATTTCTCTATTATTTCAATAACTCCATCCGTAATTAA